>VFQQ010000109.1_pt1 | contig 214472 bp, 185 predicted proteins | sample 3512341 | NCBI WGS metagenome assembly VFQQ01 (sample SAMN10412373, study PRJNA504923) | tailings metagenome | isolation source: Relicate 2 Philex TSF1 revegetated site | place: Philippines: Tuba, Benguet | collected 2017-08-29 | reverse complement strand
ATCACCGCTCTGCTCGCCGCCGCCCACGCAAACACCGAACAGCTCGCGAAACTCGCCGCCTAAAAATGCACGCAGGAAAACAACATTTTTAGGGATAGTGCCACAGAGGAGAAATCCTCCAAGCCGACATTTCGGCGCGGCGTTGGGCTGGATGTCGTCCGCCGTAAACTCCATGCACACCGTGTGGCCTCCTGCTGCCTCTGTGTCCGGGCTCAGTGGTCTCTGTGAAACCCGTCTTGGCCTTATTTGTGGTGAAATTTGCGGGTTCGCCGCGGTGAACACCGTCCGCATACCATCGCGGCGTAAAGCCGCTCCTACCCAGTCGTTGCATAACGCAACGTCTTAGTCGGCGAAAATTGCAGGTTCGACCGACCGCCTGGAATGAGTCTCAACTACAACTTTAATTGAGACTCAATCTCTTTCATATTGACCGAGACCGAGTCCCATCTTCGACTCCTTCCTACTCTTTTTCTATGAACGCATCCGACTCTCGCTGCTTCGCAGGCGGTTCATCCTCGCTCCTCATGGCCGGCGTGCTCGCGGCCTTCGCCGTTCCGGCGGCGGGGCAGACGCAAACGGCGCCGACCTTTCCCGGGGCGCCGGTCCCGGCCGATTTCGGGGACGTCGTCTCCCTCTCAGCGGTGAGCGTGATCGGCTCGAAGGAGAACGTCGAACGCCTGCCGGGATCGGGCGTCTACATCGAAGCGCGCGAGATCCGTACCTTTGCCTTCGACGACATCAACCAGGTGATCCGGCGCACGCCGGGCGTGTACATGCGCCAGGAGGACGGCTACGGCCTGTTCCCGAACGTCTCGCTGCGCGGCGTTTCGACGACGCGCAACGGCAAGCTGACGATCATGGAGGACGGCATCCTCATGGCCCCGGCCCCCTACTCCGATCCCTCCGCCTACTACACGCCCAACGCGGGCCGCATGAGCGGGCTCGAGGTGCTCAAGGGTTCCAGTCAGATCAAGTACGGACCGGAATCCACGGGCGGCGTCATCAACTACCTCTCCACGCCCATCCCGCGCGAGAACTCCGGTTACCTGAGCGCCGCGTACGGCAGCGACGGCGACGTGCGCTTCCATGCCAACTACGGCGGGCGGCTCGACACGTCGTGGGCGACGGTGGGCTTCCTCGTGGAGAACGTCTTCCGGGAGACGGACGGCTTCAAGACCATCGACGCGACGCCGTCCGGCGCCTACGCCGGCTCCGACCGCACGGGCTTCGAGCGCAACGAGCCGCTCGTGAAGCTGCGCTTCGACTTCAAGGGCACGCTCCCGCAGTCGTTGGAATTCAAATACGGCCGCACCGACATCGCCGCCGACGAAACCTACCTCGGGCTGACCGATCCCGACTTCCGCGCGAATCCCTTCCGCCGCTACGCCGCCTCGCGCTTCGACCGGATCGACACGGAGCAGGAGCGTCTCTCGGCACGTTATACGATCCGGCCCGCCGACACGCTCACGCTCAGCCTGACCGCCTACAAGACGGAGTTTGCGCGCAACTGGTACAAGCTCGACGCGGCCGCGGTCGGCACGGGCGGGTTCCTCAACCTCGGCGAGGCGCTGGCCGGTCAGCACGGTCCCGAGATCGTCGACGTGCTCAAGGGCTCCGCCGCCGGCCGCTTCCGCGTCCGCGCCAACAACCGCAGCTACGGCGCCGACGGGCTGGAGGCGCTCGCGCACTGGACCTTCTCGACCGGCGGCGTCGCCCACCACCTCGAGGCGGGCGCCCGCTGGCACAGCGACTACGCGGACCGCTTCCAGTGGGACGACGTGTACACGCAGGTGGCCGACGGCTCGGCGGGCCGCACGACGACCGGCACGCCCGGGACGCAGGAGAACCGCCGGGCCGAGTCCGAGGCCCTGGCGCTCTTCGTGCAGGACCGCATCGAACTCGGCCGCCTCACGGTGACGCCGGGGGTGCGCTTTGAATCCATCGACTATGCCGACATCCGCCGCAGCACGGCGCCGGCCACGCTCGGCGCCGTGACCAGCCGCACCGCCAAGACCATCGATTACTACTCCCCCGGCGTCGGCGCGACCTGGCGCCAGTCGGAGCAGCTCACCTGGCTGGCCGGCGTGCACCGCGGCATCTCGCCCCCGGGTCCGGGCAGTTCCGGCAATGCGCTCGAGGAGGAGACTTCCCTCGGCTTCGAGGCCGGGCTGCGCTTTAACAACCGCCGCGACTTCTCGGCCGAGCTGATCGGCTTCCACACCGCCTTCGACGACCTCATCGTGGAGCAGAACGCCGGCGGCGGCGGCGGCGCGGGCCAGACCAGCAATATTGGAAAAGTGGATACGACGGGCCTCGAGCTCGCGCTCGCCTACGACCCCGCGGTCAGCCGCGGCTGGGGCTTCCGCAACCCGTGGACCCTGAGCGCCACCTGGACGCGCGCCCGCCTCGGCAACGACGTCAACGCCACCGGCAACAGCGGCGGCGTGGTCGAGTCGATCTTCTCCGGCGGCCGCAAGGGCAACAAGCTCCCCTACGTCCCCGAGTACCAGCTCGCCCTCGGCACGGGAATCGAGTCCGGCAAATGGGGTCTCTATCTCGACGCCTATTTCCAGCCCGAGACCTATGCCTCGGCCAACAACTCGGCCGCGCTCATCAACCCCGACGCCAACGCCGCCGCCGGCCTGCAGCCGGCCGCCGACAGCCGCTACGGCCGGGTCGACCGTTTCCTGCTGCTCGATGCCGCCTTCCACTACCGGCTGACCGACCAGACCCGCCTGAAGGTCGCCGTGACCAACCTGCTCGACTGGGAGTACGTCGCCTCGCGCGTGCCGATCGGCCCCCGCCCCGGCCCGCCGCGCACCTGGACGGCCGGCATGGAGGTTCGGTTCTGAGCGGACGGCCAGCCCGGTTGGCTGCGTTCTCGCTCCCCGGACGGCGCTTTCGGGCGAGCGATTCGACTGATCGGACCGATCCGACGGATCCGACCGATCAGCAACGCCGAGTAGCCGCGGGTAATTTGCGCCGGCCCTCCTTGCCATCGAGGGCCCGGCGCCCACAGTGAATCTTCCTATGAAAGCCGGTCTCATTCTCTCCCTCCTGGCCGCGGTGCTGCTGCCGTTATCGGCCCCCGCCGCCGCTCTCTCGGTCAACCGCGTGGTCATTGCCCTGAAGCCCGACAAGGATCCGGAGCTCATGGCGCAGGAGCGGAAGAGCCTGGCCGAGTTCTTGTCCGCGCAGCTCGGCAAGCCGGTCGACGTGATCATTCCGCTCACGTCCGCCGTCATTCTCGAGGGCCTCGCCAACGGCACGATCGATCTCGGCTACCTGAGCGCCACGGACATGATCAACGCGCGAAAGATCGGCGCGGCCGACCTGTTGCTGGCGGGCGAGATCAAGGGGCAGCCGAGTTACCTGAGCTACTGGGTGTCGCTGAAGGACAAGCCCTACACGAAGGTCGAGGACCTGCGCGGCAAACCCATTGCCTTCGCCAGCCGCACGAGCACGTCGGGTTACGTCATCCCCATGTGGGACCTCAAGCAGAAGGGCCTGATCCAGGCGCCCAATCCGGAGGAGTTCTTCGGCCGCAACCGCGTCATCTACGGCACGGGCTACGTCTCCGCCATCGAACGCGTGCTCAGCGGCGAAGCCGAGGCCGCGGCGGTGAGCTACTACGTGCTCGACGAGGACAAGCACCTCTCCGCGGAGCAGCGCGCGCGCCTCAAGCGCGTGACTTCGCAGGGACCCGTGCCGACGCACGTCATCGCGGTGCGCGCCTCGTTGACGCCGGCGGACCGCGCCACGCTCAAGGCGGCCCTCGAAACGCTCAACGAGCCCAAACACCACACGCTGCGCGACCGCCTGTTCACGTCGAAGCTGATCTCGGTGGATCCGGACACGCACCTCGGCAGCCTGCGGACCGCGATCGAATTCCTCGGCAACGCCCGCTGAGCCGACCGTGGACGCCCCGGCCGCGAGTCCCCACCTCACGCTCTCGAAACTCGGGTTGCGTCGCAACGACCGCTGGCTCTTCCGCAACCTCAGCTGGGAGGTCCCGCGCGGAAAAGTCATCGCGGTCGTGGGCGGCTCCGGTTCGGGCAAATCGAGCCTGCTCGCCTGCCTCGCCGGCCTGCTCGAGCCCACGGAGGGAACGATCGGCTACCGTTGCCATCGCGACTGTCCGCACGACCCCGCGGACTACCAGCCGAAGATCGGCATCGTCTTCCAGCACTTCGCGCTGAGCCTGAACAGCACGCTCCTGCGCAACGTGCTCTGCGGCCGCCTCGCGCGCTACCCCTGGTGGCGCACGCTGGCCGGGTTTCCGCGCAGCGACCGCGAGACCGCGTGGAAACTGCTCCACGACCTCGGCCTCGGCACCTACGCGCACCGCCGCGCCTGCGACGTGTCCGGCGGCGAGCAGCAGCGCGCGGCCCTGCTGCGGGCGCTCTTTCAGGAACCGGAGATCGTGCTCGCGGACGAACCGGTGTCGCAGCTCGACGCCTACCTCTCCGGCCGGGTGCTCGGCGTGCTGCGCCAGCAGGCGCAGGAACGGCACTGCACGGTGATCTGTGTCCTGCACGACGCCTCGCTCGTGGAGCGGTTCGCCGACTACGCCCTCAGCCTCAATCCCCTCGATCCGGAAGGCTGGCGCATCCGGGCGGTCCACCCTGCCGCCGTCGTCGCATGAACCCTCCCCGCGAACCCACGCCGCCGGCCGCGGGCGCGCCGTCGCCCCCGCCCTTCCGCGAGCTGCCCTGGCACGCGCGCATCAACGTCGCCTCGGTCTCCCTCGCCGCGTTTCTCCTGCTCGTGCTGGCGTCGTCCAGCGTGATGGGCGGCTCGGGACGGGAACTCGACTACTGGGCGAACTTCACGCGCTTCGTCGGGCGGTTTTTCCCGCCGGACTTCTCCGTGCTCGGCGACGTCTTCGTCGCGCTCGGCGAGACGATCCAGATCGCGGCCATGGCGACGTTCTTCGCGATTTTGCTCTCGTTGCCGCTCGCGGTGGCGGGCGCGCGCACGCTGGCGCCGGCGTGGATCGTGTTCTGCACGCGCATGCTCATGAACGGCATCCGCACGATCCCGAGCCTCGTCTGGGCGTTGATCGCCGTGGCCATCGTCGGGGCCAACCCGCTCGCCGGGGTGATCGCGCTGACGTTCTACAGCATGGGTTACCTCGGGAAGTTCTTCAGCGACGCCTTCGAATCGGTCGACGCCGAAGTCGCCCGGGCGCTGCGCGCGCTCGGCGGCAACACCGTGCAGACCTTCCAATACGGGCTCTGGCCCAACGCGCGGCCGCTGGTCTGGAGCTACTCGTTGTGGATGCTTGAATACAACATCCGCTCCGCCGCCATCATCGGCTACGTCGGCGCGGGCGGCATCGGACTGCAGCTGCACACGTACCAGGAGTACTTCCAGTGGGACCGATTCGCGACGGTGCTCATCATGATCCTCGTGCTCGTCTCGCTGCTCGATTTCCTCGGCGAACGCGTGCGCCGGCAGATCACGCGGCGCGGCGGCATGGCCGGACGCGGATAGGTTCGGAGGGGGCGTGGATTGTAGAGGGTAGAGAGTAGATGGTAGATAGTAGATGGTAGATGGTCCCTTGACCGGGCGGAATCGGGTTCCCCTCGCCGCACGGGCGCCGCCTGTCCACGCGCCGGGTTGGGGACCCGGCCTACAGTCCTTCGAATGCGCGCAGGATGTTCCCGCCACCTTGGAACGGACTCCGCGTTCGGGCGATGGCCGGGAGATTTGCAAACTCCTCTCGGTTGACTACCTTCGCTTCATGAAGACCGAAACTCTCGCCTCCGCTCCCGAAACCGTCGAGAAGCCCGTCGTCGCCGCGCTCAATCGCGTGCTGGCCGACTCGTATGCGCTCATGGCGCTGTCGCACCAGGCACACTGGAACGTCGAAGGTCCGGACTTCTTCCAGCTGCACCAGGCCTTTCAGGAGCATTACGAAAACCTCTTTGCCGCGATCGACGAGATCGCCGAACGCGTGCGGGCGCTCAACGCCTATCCCCTCGGCGGCCTGCGGACGCTGGCCGACGAGGCGCGCCTCGAGGAGCCGAAGGGGACGCTCACGGCGCGCGATTATGCGACCGTCCTCGCCGCGGCGCACGCCAAGGTGGTGAACGACCTCAAGACCCTGCGCGACACGGCGGGGGAGCACGGCGACCCGGAGACCGAGGACCTCGCCATCGGTCGCATCGCCTGGCACCAGAAGACGCTCTGGATGCTGACCAGCTACCTGAAGGGCTGAGGGCTACCCGGGGATTCCGGAGCCGCGTACGCAGCCGAACCCGCCCGGTCCCCTGACCGGGCGGCTCGGAAAACGGGAGCAGGATGCTCCCGTCACTTTTCGTGCGCATGCAGCACGATCACCACTGGCGGGCGACGGAGACGTTGACGGCGAAATCCGCGAAGGCGGCGTCGCCGTGGCGGCCGTTGAGTTTGTCCGCGTAGCTGCGCACGCGGTTGCGTTCGACGGCCACCGGCACGGTCACGCCGACCACGTAGGTGCCCGTGCGCCAGGAGAGGCCGGGCTCCACGGAGAGGGTGTAGCCCGGACGACGGAAACCGAGGTCGCCGCCGATCAGGTCCGAAGACGGGATGCCCTCGAGGCGCCCGCCGAGGGCCACGTAGAGCGCGTGACGCGGCACGAGCAGACAACTCAGGCCGAGACGCGCCTGGTATTGGTCGGCCACCGAGAGACGACCGACCACAGGGTCGTCGGACCGATAGGTGCCGCTCGTTTCCCGCGGGTTGATGAGGTAGAACCCCGTTGCGTACACCGACGCGGCCACGCCGAGCCGGCGGAAGGCCTGGACGGAGACGCCGACACCGAATCCGCCGTCGCCTGGCTGGATGGACTGATCCACGTTGCGACGCACGATGCCCTGCGCGGTGTGGAAGTCGTCCTTCACGTTGGAGTCGCCCGTCGGCAGCTTCAGCGAGAGCCCGAGCGAGACGTTGCTGCGCGGCTCCGAACCCGGATGGCGCAGCCAGTACTGGCCGCCGATCGAAAGATCGCCGATGCCGTCCGCGCCGGTTTCGTGGCGGTTGACGCGGTCGTGTTCGTACAAAGACGTCCGTCGGGCGTGAAAGTAAGGGACCGCGAGCGTCCACGAGAGCCGCGGGCTCCGCTGGTAAGTCACGACCGTGGTCACCTGGTTGACCAGATTGATGACCTCGGATCCCTGGTCGTAGCGATGCGTCTGCTCCTCGGTGCCGACGAAGTGCCGGTGCGAACGGAAATACTGGTAGTTGAACGCGAGGCCCCAGCGCCCGCCGTCGAGGTGTTCCTCCATGCCATGCGTGCACACCGCGTCGCCCATCAGTCTCAAGGCGACGCATCCTTGGGAACGGCCCGGCGAGACCAGGGCCACGACGAACAGCAGGCCGGCGCAAAGCCAGCGACGATTCCCGGCATGCCGGGCAGCGGAAGAAGGCGGGAAGGCCATGGGGATAAAGCGGACGACAGGCCCCGACTGGCGGTCCGTCGAATCGCGATCAAGGTTGGGGATGGGGTGGGCAGGCGCCTTGCGGCAGGCGGGAGCACGCCGAGGGCAGCTCCCACTACTCCTAAACCCGTCCGCGCTCCGGGAAAACGGCGGCGGCAGGCTAACGATAGCGCACGGAGCTCAGCTCCCCGCCGGCGTGGCCAGAAGGGCGCGGCACAACTCGGGCACGCGGACCGGCTTGCTGATGAAGTCGTCCATGCCGGCCTCCATGCAGCGCGCGCGGTCGGCGGTCGACGCGTTGGCCGTCATGGCGACGATGCGCGGTCGCTTGCCTTCCGGCCAGCGGGCGCGGATCGATTGAGTGGCTTCGAGGCCGTCCATCTCCGGCATCTGCAGGTCCATGAAGACGAGGCGGTAGGTCTTGCGCTCGAGGGCGGCGAGGGCCTCGTAGCCGTTGCCGGCCACATCGGCCTCGTAGCCGAGGCGCTGCAACATCAGGAGGGCAACACGCTGGTTCACCGGGTTGTCCTCGACGAGCAGAATGCTGAGCGGGTGGCGCAAGCCGAGTTTCCCGGGCGGCTTCTCCGGGTCGGCCGCCGCGGGCTGGGGTTCTCCGTTCGCGAGCACCTGACGCAGCAGGTCGAAGAGCACGCCGGGCTTGACCGGGCGGCTGAGGAAACCGGCGGCGCCGGGGCCGACCGAGGCGCGGCCGCGGCCGAGGGCGGTCAGGGCGATGAGCGGTGGCGCACCGCCGGGGCGACGCGCCAGCGCGGAGGCGAGGACGGCCGGATCCAGTCCCGGAAGGTCGGGATCGACGATCGCCACATCGAAGCCCGGATCCTTCGCGACGACCGCGAGCGCCTCCGCGGCGGAGGCCGGGGCACCGGGCTGCAGGCCCCAGGCGGCGGTCTGCAGGGTGAGGATGCGACGGTTGGTCGCGTTGGCGTCGAGGATGAGCACCCGGCGACCGGCAAACGCGGGCACCCGGCCGGCCGGGAAGGCCTGCGAGACGGCGGGCGCCGGCGGGGCGACGATCTCAAAGGAGAAGGTGCTGCCCTCGCCCGGCTGACTCCGCGCCCAGATGCCGCCGCCCATCAGCTCGACCAGGCGCTTGCTGATGGCGAGGCCCAGGCCGGTGCCACCGTACTCGCGCGTGGTGGAGGCGTCGACCTGGCTGAAGGTGACGAAGAGGCGGTCCATACGCTCGGCCGGAATGCCGATGCCCGTATCCTTTACATCGATACGGAGGCGCGGCTCGCCGCCCTCCCCCGCCGGCGCGGCGGAGACGGTCAGGGCGACCTCGCCCTTTTCGGTGAACTTCACCGCATTGCCCAGCAGGTTGACGATGACCTGGCGCAGGCGGGTGATGTCGCCGACGATCGCGGCGGGCACGCCGGCGTCGATCCAGTAGACGAGGTCGATGCCCTTCTCGGCGGCGCGGCCGGCGACGAGGTCGAGGGCGGACTCGACGCATTCGCGCAGGTCGAAGGCGGATTGTTCGAGTTCGATGCGGCCCGACTCGATCTTCGAGTAGTCGAGGATGTCGCTGAGCAGGGCGAGCAGGGAGTTGCCGCTGGACCGGATGGTCTCGGCGTATTCGCGCTGCTCGGGCGTGAGGCCGGTGCCGAGGAGGAGCCCGCTCATGCCGATGACCGCGTTGAGCGGCGTGCGGATCTCGTGGCTCATGTTGGCGAGGAAGGCCGACTTGGCCACGGTGGCGGCGGCGGCCTCCTTCGCGAGGTTGTGCGCGCGGTCGAGCGCGTCCTCCAGCAGGCGGTTGAACTGCTCGGCCTCGTCGCGCGCGCGTGCGGTCTCGGCCTGGGCGCGGCGCTCGGCGGTGACGTCCCAGTTGACGCCGACCACGCGCACCGGCCGGCCGTCGGGGGCGTGCTGCACGAGGGCGCAGGCGCGGATCTCCCGGATGTCGCCGTCGGGGCGGACGATGCGGAAGGAGGTGTCGAAAGGGACGTTCTCGCCAACGGCGAGACGGAGTTCCTCCTTGACGCGCGCGAGATCCTCCGCGTGCAGGAGCGCGGCCCAACGCTCGAAGGAGCCGTCGAAATCGTCGGGACCGAGACCGTGCAGGGCAAACATGCGCTCGTCCCAGACGACGGTGCGCGCCTCGACGTCGAGGTCCCAGATACCGATGCGGCCGGCCTCGGTGGCGAGGCGCAGGCGTTCCGACAACGAAGCGAGGCGGAGTTCGATCTGCTTGCGTTCGGTGATCTCCAGCGAGCTGCCGATCAGCCGGAAGATGCGCCCGGCCGCGTTCTTCAGCGGGACGAGCCGGTTGAGCGACCAGAGTTCGCCGGCGCCGGCGGCGGTGCGCGCCTCGTATTCGACAGGGGCGCCGCGTTCGACGCAGCGGCGGCAAAGTCCGCGAAGGGTGTCGAAACCGGCGGTGGGAAACCGCAGGAGCAGTTCGTCGAGCCGGCGTCCGCGCACGGCGTCGTTGGCCAGGCCGGTGAACCGCTCGTGGGCCGGGTTGACCTCGAGCAGGCGAAAGTCGCCTTCGGGGCTGACCTCGACGACGAAGATCCCGAGGTCGACGCCCGCGTAGATGCTCTGGAGAAAGGCGCGGTTCTCCTCGAAGGCCTGCTGGGCGAGCTTGTGGTCGGTGACGTCGCCGACGAACCCGTGCCAGAGCACCGAGCCATCGGGCTGCGGCTCGGGATGCGCGCGGCCCTGGTGCCAGCGCACGGAGCCGTCGGAGAAGCGGACCCGGTACTCGCAGGTCCAGCGCGCGCGGGCGCGGGCGGCGCGCACGACGCTCGCGGCGACGCGCCAGCGGTCCTCGGGATGAACGACGCGCATCACGCGCCGCGCCTCGTCCTCGACGAGGTCGACCGGGCTGATGCGGTAGGCGTCGCGCACGCCCTCGCTGACGTAGGGAAAGGTCATGCGGCCGTCGGGCTGCCGCTGGAACTGGAAGACCATGCCCGGCACGTTCGAGGCGATCTTCCGCAGGCGCAGATCGTACTCGCGGCGGCGCTCCTCCGCCTGGAGGCGGCGGCTGATGTCGCTGGCGAGGCAGACGTAGCCGGTGAGGCGGCCGAGCGGATCGCGCATGGCGGTGATGGCGAGGCTCACGGGCACGCGGGAGCCGTCGCGCCGCACATAGTTCCATTCGCGTTCGTCGGGCCGCCCGGTGTCGCGTGCGCGCTGCACGATGACCTCGAGCCCGGGCTCGACCACGCGGCCGTGGCGCACGGAGCAGGCGGCGGCCTGGTCGGCGAGTTCGCGCGGATCGTGCAGCTGGGGCAGGGTCATCCGGCCGACGACGTCCTCGGACGGGTAACCGAGCAGGCGTTCGGCGCCGAGGTTGAACATTTCGATGCGGCCGGAGGGATCGGTGGCGACGATGCTCTGCGCGGCGTGGGCGAAAACGCTGCGCTGCATGTCCTCCTCGCGACGGCGGCGGGTCACGTCGGTGAGGACGACGCAGAAGCGGGCGCCGTCCTCCGCCGGGTCGAGGCGCAGGTGCAGCCACCGCGGGGACTCGCCCTCGCCGCCGATTGTGTATTCAAGTTCGCATGACGTCTTCCAGAGCAGGGCCTCGCAGAGGCGGGCGAGCGCGAGGGGCTCCGTGCCCGGCCCCGCCGCGATCTCCTCGAGGCGGCGGCCTTCCGGGGCGGCGCCGACGAAGCGGGCGAAGGCCTCGTTGGCCCACTCGATCGTCCCGTGGGCATCCGCGGTCGCGAGGGCGAGCGAAGTGTGACGCGCAAAGCAGGCCTCGGCCGCCGGCGCGGGGGGCGGTGGCGGGGCGGCGGGGCGGGCCAGCGGCAGGAGCTGGCGCAGGCGGCTGCGGGCGTGGGTCAACATGGGTGCGGTGCGGCCGCGGCCACGGCCGCGTCGTCAGCAACTACATCGGACGGCGGAAGCCCCGACTTGAGTGCAGCTTGAGGCAAAATGTATTCGGGTGGCATTACAGGGCCCGCCGGCGGGCGGGGCGGAAACGACGGCGGCCGCGCCCCCGGAGGATGCGCGGCCGCTGCGGCGGACGGAGGCGTCCGGGCCGGCTCAGCTCATGTCGTGGAACGAGAGTTCGGCGGGAGCGGCTTCGCGGGCCTTGGCCGGAGCGGAGGCGGGAGACCGCACGACCGGCGTGACCACCTTGGGGGCGGCGGACGCCGGCGCGGCCGAAGCCGTCGATTCGACGGCGGCGGGATGTTCCGCGGCGCCGCCGCGCACGAGGCGCATGAGATCGCCGACGGCGAGGCGGACCTGCTCGGCCTGGGACTTGAGCTCGTCGGCGGAGGTGGCGGACTGCTGCGCGAGGGCGGCGTTGTCCTGGGTGATCTTGTCCATGCTCGCGACGGCGCTGTTGAGCTGGCCGATGCCCTCGCTCTGCTCGTGGGAGGAGCGGGCGATCTCGGCGATGCGTTCGTCGAGCAGGCGGGTCTTCTCGACGATGGCGGCGAGGTTGGCGGCCATCTTCTCGCTGATGCGGGCGCCCTGCTCGCTCTTGCCGGTGGAGGCGGAGATCTTCTCGGCGGTCTCCTTGGCGGCGCCGGCGCAGCGCTGGGCGAGGTTGCGCACCTCGTCGGCGACGACGGCGAAGCCGAGCCCGGCCTCGCCGGCGCGGGCGGCCTCGACGGCGGCGTTGAGCGCGAGGATGTTCGTCTGGAAGGCGATCTCGTCGATCGTCTTGATGATCTTGGAAATCTCGATGCTGGAGCCCTTGATGGCGTCCATGGCGGCCTTCATTTGCTCCATGTCGGCGGCGCCGGCGTCGGCGGTCTGGCGGGTCTCGTTGGCGAGGGATTTGGCGTTCTGGGCGCTCTCGGAGTTGCGCGTGGTCATGCTGGCCATCTCGTGCAGGGAGGAGCTGGTTTCCTCGAGGGCGGCCGCCTGCTGGGTGGCACCGCGGGCCATGGACTGGCTGGCGTCGGCGACCTGGGCGGCGGAACCGTTGGCCTTGTCGGACTCGGACGCGAGGCGCGAGGCGATGCGGGTGATCGTGCCGGTGACGTCGCGGGTGATGATCCACGCGCAGAGGACGCCGAGCACGATGCCGACGCCGGTGACGCCGAGCATGACGAACTCGTTGCGGGCCTGGGCGGAGCGGGTGCGTTCGCCGAGGTCGGTCTGGAAGGCGGTGACGGAGGCCTTCATGCGGCCGACGGATTCGGCGAATTCGGGGGCGATGCGATTGATGCGCTCGGCGAGGATGCGGTCGCGGGCCTGCTTGCCCGCCATGACCTGGCCGAGCCCCTCGCCATAGCCGGCGGCGGCGACCTTGAGGGAGGCGATGAGGGCCTTCTTCGCGTCGTCGCGCAGGGATTCGTCGAGCTTCTCGAGTTCGAGCTGGGATTTCTCCAAGGTCTCGAGTTCGGAGGCGGTGACGGCGAGGGCCTCGTTGGCGGCGACGGCCTTGGCGGCGTCGGAGGTGAGGAGGAAACCGTTGACGTGGCTGGAGCACTCGAAGAAGGCCTTGAGAGCGTTCGAGAGCTGGAAGGCCGCGTTCATGTCACCTTCGGTGCGGGCCTTGGCGAGCATCTCCTGGAGGCCGGTGGCAATGCGGCCGGATTCGGGGGCGAGCACGTCGCGCTCGACCTTCACGCGCGCCTGATGGTTGGCGACGAGTTCGCGGAAGGCCGACTCGTACTGGACGAGCAGGTCGCGCGCACGGGACAACTCCTGGGCGCGCGCCGGCTCGGTCGCGAGCTCGGCGGCGTGGGCGAGGTCGGCGTCGAGCGTTTTCTTGACCGCATCGTAGCCGGCGATGCTTTCCGGCGTCCCCGTCGCGAGGAACTCGTTCACCTGCAGCTTCAGCGCCTGCATCGAGGTCTCGAGTGCGGCGGCCGCATTGGTCTCGCGGGTGCTGTCGGAGAACAGCGTCAGGCGGGAACCGGCGCCGTTGACCGCCGTGTAGGAGATGCCCGCGACGACGGTCAGCAGGACGAAGAGCAGACCGAAGCCGAGGATGATTTTCTTGCCGATGGTGAGCTTGCGCATGACGGGAGGGGATAAGGGGACGCTAGGGGAAAGGAGGGACGCGGAAACGGCCTCAGGACTCGTACACGAAGCGCACGGGAATCGAGACGCGGATCTGGACAGGCTCGCCGTCCTGGCGGGCGGGCTTGAATTTCCAACGCTTCACCGCGTCGAGGGCGGACTTGTCGAAGGCCTCGTTGGTCGACTTCTCAACGTGGGAGTCGACGACATTGCCCTTCTCGTCCACGAGGCAGTTGACGGTGACGACGCCGGAGGCGCGTTGTTCGCGCATCGCCGCGGGGTACTCCGGCGGGATGGTGCGCACCGGAACCGGCGGCTCGGTCTTGGACTGGGCGTGGACGGAGCCCAGGACGAGGCTGAGGAGAAGAAACAACTTCAGGAACGTTTTCATGATGGGAATGTAAGGTGGTATTGGTACTCGCGGTGCATAATCGACCTAAACATGGGTCACTTGAGTGGCGGACCGCGGATTCGTCTTAGGGTATTACCCTTAAGCGGCGCTCACGGCAGGCCACCCGGTCGCCGTTGCCATTGCAATCGGCCGGCGCGCTTCGCAGGATGGCCTGCACCGCCCAAGGAATGCCGTCCTCAGCCCGCCTCCGCCGCCTTCTCCGCCTCACCGCCCTCGTCTGCGCGCTCGCCACCCCCGCCCTCTTCCTGGCCGGCGGCACGCTCTCGCCGCACGCGACGCTCGCCCTCGCCACCGTGGCGGTCGGTCTCGTCGCGACGATCGCCTTTGCCGCGAGCCTGCACGAAGGGAGCGTGCGCCTGCTCGCCGACGAAGGGCCCGCCGGGATTCTCACGCGGCGTCTCGCCCTCGCCGCCACCGCCCTGCCCCTTGGCACCGGACTCGTCGCCGCGTTGCTGGTGGACGGCGGTGCGTTCGACGGCGTCACGGGACTCGTCGCCGCCGCGGCGATCGTGACGGTCGCCGGCTTTGCCCTGCTTGCCCGCGCCCTGCCGCACGTCGCCCAGCTCGAGGCCCGGCGCGAGGCGGCCGACGCCACCAACGCCCGTTTGACCGCCACCCTGCAGGAACAGGCGGCTCGCCTGCAGGAGACAATCGCCGTGCGCACGCAGGAGCTGCGCGAAACCAACGCCCAGTTGCGCGCCTCTTCGGAGACCAACGCCCGCCTCGCCCTCGTGGCGTCGCACACAATCAACGGCGTGGCCATCGCCGACGCGACCGGCCGTCTCGAGTGGGTGAACGCCGCCTACGAACGCCTGTCGGGGTACGCCACGCACGAACTGAAGGGGACGGCCTTCGGCGACCTGCTCATCGGCACCGAAGCCGACCCCGAGGCCGCCGAGCGCCTGCTGGCCTCCCTCCAGGCGGGCAAACGCACCAACGTCGAGCTGCGCCTCCGCGCCAAGGACGGCCAGGCCCGCCCCCTGCTCGTCGACCTTGAACCGGTGCGCGACCGCGACGGCCGCCTGATCAACTTCATCGCCATCGGCACCGACCTCGGCCCGCACCTGCGCGCCCGCCAGCACGTGCAGACGCTCAACCGCCGCTTCGAACTCGCCACCCGCGCGGCCGCCCTCGGCATCTGGGAGTGGTCGCCCGACGACGGCGTTTTCCGCGCCGATGAATCCGCCCTCCGACTCCACGGGATCGAGACTGCGCCGGCCGACTCCTCCGACTGGACCGAGACGATCCACCCCGACGACCGCAACCGCACCCTCGCCGCGCTGATCGCCCCCGGCCCCAACCAGGCCCTGCGCTCGACGCGCTATCGCTGCGTGCGCGCCAACGACGGCCTGATCCGCCGCCTCGAGGCCTGCGCCATCGCCCAGACCGATGCCGACGGGCGGCTGATCGGCGTCACCGGCACCGTCCGCGACACCACCGCGGAACACGAGTCGACCCAGCAACTCGAACGCCTCAACGAACGCCTCCGCTTCGCCCTCGAATCCACCCGGTATGGAGTCTGGGAATACGACCTCGTCGCGGACCGCCTTCACTGGGACGAGCGCATGTTCCGCATCTACGGCCTGTCGCCCGACGCCTTCACCGGCAACCGGAATGCCTGGGTGGAACGGTTGCACCCCGAGGACCGCGACGCCGCGCGCGACCTCGTCCAGCGCGTCATCGCCGAGAACCGCTCTCGCTACGACACGTCCTTCCGCATCCTCACGACCGCAGGCGAAGTCCGCCACATCGAGGCCCACGGCTACATGCACCGCGACGCCGAAGGCCGGCCTCTCAGGCTCGTCGGCCTCAACCGCGACATCACCTCCGAGCAAACCATGGCCGAGGCCCTGCACCTCGCCGAACAGCGCTGGCAGCTTGCCCTGCAGGGCAGCAACGACGCCGTCTGGGATTGGAACCTGCAGACCGGCCACATCTTTCACGACGAACAGTGGGCGCGCATGCTCGGCTACTCCCTCGAAGAACTGCCGCCGGGCCTCGAAGGCTGGCGCCAGCTCGTGCATCCCGACGACCTCGCGCCCGCCGATGCCGCCGCCGAGGACCACCTCGCGCAGCGCACCGAATTTTACCTGCACGAGTACCGCATGCGTGCCAAGGACGGCTCGTGGAAATGGATCCTCGACCGCGGCAAGGTCGTCGCCCGCACACCCGAAGGCCGCCCCGCGCGCATGGTCGGCACGCACAGCGACATCACCCTGCGCAAGCACCTCGAACAACGGCTGCGCCAGATCGAGGAACTCGCCTCCCAGGTCAGCCGCCTCGCGCAGATCGGCGCCTGGGCCCTCGACCTGAAGACCTCCCACCTCATGTGGTCCGACGAGGTCCACCGCATCCACGGCGTCCCCGCGGACTACAAGCCCACCCTGCCCGACGCCCTCGCCTTCTTCCCCCCGGAGGCCCGGGAAACCTTCACCACCGCCTTGGAAAACACCGCCCTGCACGGCACGCCCTTCGACCTCGAGCTGGCCATCGAGGCCCGCCACGGGCGGCGGTGGGTGCGCGTCATCGGCGGACCCGAACGCCACCGCGGCGAGATCACCGGCGTACAGGGCGCCATCCAGGACATCACCTCGCGCCACGAGAGCGACGCCGCCCGCCGCCAGCTGGAGATCCAGCTCTTCCAGGCCCAGAAGATGGAAACCCTCGGCACCCTCGCCGGCGGCATTGCCCACGATTTCAACAACCTCCTCACCGGCATCCTCGGTTACCACGAGCTGGCGGTCGAATCGATCCCCGAGGACAACCCCGCCCGCCCCTGCCTCGAGGAGGCGCGCAAGGCCGGCATGCGCGCCCGCGAACTCGTCGAACAGATCCTCACCTTCGGACGCCAGTCCGCCGGCGAGGGCCTCACGCCCATCGACCTCGCGCACGTGATCGAGGATGCCCGCCGCTTCCTCCGCGCCACCCTCCCCTCCAACATCACGATCGAGGTCGACGTCGATCCGCACTGCCCGCAGGTCCTCGCCGACGCGACGCAGATGCATCAGGTGATCCTCAACCTTGGTTCCAACGCCGCGCACGCCATGCGCGCCGCCGGCGGAACGCTCCGGCTCTCCCTCCGCCCCGCCGAAATCGCCGCCGGCCAGAGCGCCACCCTCGGCGCCCTCACCGCCGGAGGCTACGTGCGGCTCTCCGTCGCCGACACCGGCCACGGCATGGACGAGGCCACACTGCGCCGCGTCTTCGATCCGTTCTTCACCACCAAGGACACCCGCGAAGGCACCGGCCTCGGCCTCGCCGTTGTGCACGGCATCGTGCGCGCCCACCGCGGCACCGTCGACGTGGAGAGCGCCCATGGCGTCGGTTCGACCTTCCATGTCTACCTGCCCGCCGCCGTGGGCGGCGCCGCCCCGGTCCCGCCGCCGGCCCCCGAGGCACCGCGCGGCGAAGGCGAGATGATCTTCGTGGTCGACGACGAGGAGATCGTCGGCCGCTGCACGCGCATGACCCTCGAGAGCAAAGGATTTCGCGCCACCACCTTCCTCTCCGCCGAAGCCTGCCTCGAAGCCCTGCGCAAGCAGCCCGGCCTCTGCGGCGCCATCGTCACCGATCAGACCATGCCGGGCATGCAGGGCACCGAACTCGCCGCCGAGGTGCGCAAGTTCGCCCCGCGTCTGCCGGTGGTCATCATGTCGGGCTACTTCTCGAAGATCTCGCCTCACGCCCTCGACGAACTCGGCCAGGTCGAATTGCTCGCCAAACCCTTCACGCCGACGGAACTGGTCGGCGCCATCAACCGCGCGATCGTGCCCGGGGCGACTTCGCCGGCCGTCGAACTGCCGTCCGACGAGCTCGATTCGTAAGCGGGACGGTGCCCGCCTGTCAGGGGTCCGGCAGCACCGGGCCGGGCGGCGGCAGCACCGGAGGCGGCGGCGGGGCGAGCGGCTGGATCAAGGGCTTCATCGGCATCGCCGGCACGGGTTTAGGCACGGCGATCTCCGGACGCGCCGGCCCCTCGATGCGGACGTCGACGCGCGCATCCTTGTCCGGCGCCCTGGCCATCTCCTGCTCCAGCGCGAGCGCCCGCATCTCGGCCGCCGCAAGGTCCCGGGGCCGGCCCGCCAGCCGCTCCCGCAGTCTGCGCTCGCCGGTCGGATCCACCTCCTTGTCGCGCGTCGCGAGGATGATCCAGGCCAGGCCTTCCACGTAATCGCGCCGGACACCGCGCGCACTCGCGAGCATCGCGCCAACGTTATACTGCGCGAGCGCGTGGCCGGCCCGTGCCGCCTTGAGATAGCGGTCGAAGGCGCCGCGCAAATCCACCGGTCCGCCCAAGCCCTCGCTCAACAGGCGCCCCAGCCGAAACTCGGCCTCAACGACGCCCGCCGACGCCGCCTGCACGTAGAGAGCGCGCGCCTTGAACGCATCCTCGGGAACCTCCCGGCCGAATTCGTACATCAGCCCGAGCTCCATGACGGCCTCCGGTTCGCCGGCGTCCGCTGCCTTGCTAAGGGCCGCAAGGTCGGCCCACTTCGCCCCGCCTCCGCCCGTTTGCGACACAAGCACAGGCGCCGCCGCCTTTTCGCCGGCGGCCGTGCAGACTCCGGCCACAAGCGCGACGCCCAGACTCAGGCGAAGCAGGCTGCGCAGCTCCTTTTCAAATTTCTTGCGGGCAGACATGCCCCCAAGGAATACCGCCATCCGCCAAGCGCAAGGCCTTGCGGTCGCAGCACAGGTGTTCGGACGTTCTCCTGTTGGCCCGGTCCCCCGACCGGGCGGGTCCGCCCACCGGTGCGCCCTCGTAAAGGGGCGACGCCGGTGGGCGTGGGGAACACGCGTCCGCTACTTCGCGCGCTTGGCGACCCACTCGCGCTTCGTCACCTCGCCGCCCCGGCCGGGGCCTTCGACCGTGCCCGTGAGGGTGTCGCCGGAGATCTTGCCGGTGTACTTCGAGGTCCAACTGCTGCCGTTGGGCATCTGACGACTGACGGTGAACACCACCGTGTCGTCCTTGAACGAAGCATCCGAGATGGCCACCGGCTCGCCCCGTCCACCGGCGAGTTTGCCGGTCAACTGTCCGTCCTTCAGTGCGAGGGTGAGGGTGATCTCGGGGGGCGTCCCTTGTCCGCCGCCGCCTCCGCCGCCGCCGCGACCGCCCATGGTCCATTTCCATTCGCCGGAGGGGTCGGCAGCGAAACCAATCGAGGTCAGGAAGAAAGCGGCCGCGAGGACCGCGAAGACATTGCGCAGGGAGTTCATGGAGTATTGGGTTGAGAATTGCCAGCGAAGCGCCGGCAAAAGGGGTGAAGGGGTTGCCCGGGGTGGGTGGCCTCCGGAAATGAAACCTGCCGAAAACGGCATGAATCCTATGCGGGCGCGAATGCGAGTAAACGCATTCCTTCGCGTACGGTCAGAGTGCGCACCCGATCGTGGCATCGCAGTTGCCAAGACCGCCCTTCGCACTACCGTCGCCCTATCGTCGTCCACGCCGGTCTCCCGATGATCCGCCCTCACCTTCCGATTTGGCTCCTTTTCGCTTCGCTGGCCGGCCTTTTCTCGGGCTGCGGAAGCCTTCCCACCTATTTCCGCGTGGGCGTGGACGCCATCACCGCCCAGCCCGACATTGCCGGGCTTTCCTACCGCCTCGTGGCGAAAGACGCCACCACCTATCAGGACCCCGAGATCCACAAGCTCGCGCAGGCTTGCGTGATCGCCGCCCTGGAAACCCGCGGCATGTTCCGGGCGCCGCCGAACACGCGGCCCGATCTGCTCATCGAGTTGGACTACGGCCTCGGCAACTCCATCCGCGTCAGCGCGCGCGGCTCCACCCAGGAGACCTACCTGAGCCTCTCCGCCCGCATCAACACCGGCGACGGCACGACCCGCGGACCGGAGGTCTGGAACGTGCGCGCGGCGATGGCGGAGGAAACCGCCCGGCTCGTCGTGGTCCTGCCCGTGCTCGCCTCGGTCGCCGCCGACCATGCCGGGCTCGAAACGGTCACCAAACAGGAGATCAAGGTGTCCGACCAATCCGAAGGCGTCGTCATGATCCGCCGCACGCTCGGCATCCGCGAGCGCTGAGAGGCGCCGCCGCGCGAGGGCACGCGGCCCGCATTGCTGTTGGCCCGGTCCCCCGACCGGGCGGATTCGCGACGGCCAGGCGCCCGACCTACGCGCCTCGCGCGGAGATCGGGGTAAACTCGAAGGCCTGCTGCACGCGCACGATCACCGGCCGTCCCCGGCGCGTCGGCGGCACGAAACGCCAGCCCGTCAACGCCGCCACCGCAGCCTCGGCGAAGGCACTGTCGTCGGAAGAAAGCACGACAGGCATGCGCGGGCGCCCTTCCTCGTCGATGTAGAAATCCAGCACGACCCGCCCTTCGGAAAGATCGTTGCGGCGACCCAGGCCCGGATGCCGGGGCCTCACGATCGTCGTGGCACTGACCGGCGCATCGAGTTCGTCGGGCTTCGCCACGCGGTCGACGACGCTCGGTCCCGCCAGGGCGGTGAACATCGCCGTCATGGTGTCGATCGCGAGCGTGGAAATCACCTGTCCCTTCGCCTCGAAACGAAAACTCATCGAGGCCCTCACGCCGATGGGTTCGCCGAACTGGCGCGCCGGCTCGTAGCGCCAGGCCCGCAGCACCCGCACCGCCTCGTCGGCAAAGGAGGGATGCGTGTAGCTCGCGACGAGCAGGTCATCGAGGCGCCCTTCCTGATCGATGACGAAGACGATGCGCGCCTCGCCCGCCGTCAGCGACATCGTGTCCACGTTGCGCGGGAACTCCGGCTGCACCGTCTGGATGATCCGGAACGACTGCTCGCCGGCCGGACGCGATTCCCGGGCCGCCGCATGCGCCCACCCGCCTGCAAGAAGCCCGAGCGCAAGCGCGGTTCGAACGATGAAACCCTGGCTGCCTTTCATGCTCAAACGATGTCCAGGGACGCCCGGTTTGCAACGCGACCGGTTCGGACCGTCAGGCCCCAGAAGGACCCGGGGCTCGCCAGCTTAGCCCGCGTACTTCACCTGATCGACGATGGTTTTTCCTGGGTCACAGAGCTCCGACACAGAGGCCACAGAGGAGCAATCCTCCGAATCGAACGTTCGGCCACAAAAAGGCTCAAAAAGCGCAAAAACAAGCGGTCGGGATCTCCGGAACTCTTGCGCCGTTTGCACCTCATTGTGGCCAGATCCCGTTGATCGAGTTTTGGTTGCAGCGGCGCCGCACCGCGAAACAGGTCTTGGCTGTATTGGTGGCGAAATTTCCGGCTCAGACGCCCGGGCAGGCCAGGAAGCCGCCGTCCACGGGCACGGTGACGCCCGTCACGAAGCCCGCCTGCTCGTCGTTGAGCAGCCAGAGCACCGTTCCGAGCAACTCGTCCGCCTCGCCGAAGCGCTTGAAGGGCGTATGGTGCATCACGTTCTGGCCGCGCGCCGAAAGCGAACCGTCCGCAGTCATGAGGATCTTGCGGCTGCGCTCGTTGACGAAAAATCCCGGGGCGACGCCGTTCACGCGGATGCCGGCCGGCGCCAGATAGGCCGCGAGCCAGGCGGTGAAATTGACCACGCCGGCCTTGGCCGTCGCATAGGCGGCCACGCGCGTGATCGGCCGGTAGCTTGTCATCGAGGCGAAGTTGAGGATCGAGCCGCGGCCCGCCGCCGCCAGATCGCGGCCAAAGACCTGCGAGGGCAGCATTGTACCCAGGGTGTTGATACGCACAACCTCGTCGAACTTCGCCGGGCTGAGGTTGAAGAAGCCGCGCAGGTCCGCCGGACGGTCCACGGCGAGCTCCGCCGGCGTGAACTCCGTGCTCGTCGTGATGGCCTCGGCCTGGTTGCCGCCGGCCCCGTTGAGCAGGAACCAGGGCGTGCCGAGGGCGCCCACGACCTCGGCACGCGCGCGCTCGACCGCTCCTTCGTCGGTGACATCGCAGGCCACGCAGAAGGCCTCGCCGCCCGCGGCCCGGATGTCCTTCGCGACCGCCTCGAGCGAACCGAAGGTGCGACCCAGCAGGGCCACGCGCGCACCTTCGCGCGCGAGCCGCCGCGCGATGGCCGAACAGAGCGTGCCACCGGCACCGGTGATGACCGCCGTCTTGTCTTGAAAAAAGGATACACTCATGGGGTTGGGAGGGACGCGGCCGCCCCGAGCGGCAGCCAGGTTCGGGCATTCTCGTAGGCCAGCCGGCGCACGTAGGTCGCCAGCAGACCGAAGTCGTCCGGGAACGCGCCGGCACGCACCTGTTCGCCAAGGTAATCGCAGAGGAGGCGCCGGAAATACTCGTGCCGCACCATGGACAAGAGGCTGCGCGAATCCGTCGTCATGCCGACGAAGGTCGAGAGCAGGCCGATGTGCGCAACCGTGTCGAGGTGCGCGCGCAGTCCCATCGCCTGATCGTTGAACCACCAGGCGGGACCGCACTGGACCTTTGTCGCGACGCCGTCCTCGGCGAACGATCCGCTGAGCGCGGCCAGCGAAGGGTAATCGCCGGGGTTGAGCGTGTAGAGGATCGTCTTGGGCAGGGCGCCGGCGTTTTCGAGGTCGTCGAGGAAGCGGCAGAGCGCCGCCATGTCGACCGTCCCGCCAATCGCCGCGAATCCACCCGCGCCGCCCGCAAGCCGGCGCAGGCGCGAACTCGTGCTCCGTTGCGCGCCAAAGTGCAGCTGCATGACCCACCCGCGCTGCGCATAGGCCTGGCCGAGCTGACGGAGCAGGAACGAGCGCAGGTCGCGCCCTTCTTCGGCGTTCAAGGGCTGGCCGCCCAGGGCCCGCCGGAAAGCCGCGGACGCCGCCGCCGCCGGCGCCGGCCGGTAGTCGATGCGGTCGAGTCCGTGGTCCGAGAGCACGCAGCCGTGCGCCGCGAAATGATCGAGGCGCAACGACAAAGCCTGCAGGAAACCCTCGAGGTCGCGAATAACGGTGCCCGTCGCCCCGGCCAGGGCATCGACCCAGCCCGCAAACCCGGGCGACTCGAAGGCGAAGGCGTCGTCGGCACGCAACGATGGCAGGATCCGCGGCTCGAAGCCTTCGCGGGCCAGCGTCCGGTGTGCAGCGAGGTCGTCGAGCCAGCGGTCGGAGGTGCAGACGAGTTCGACGCGGCTGGCGGCGAGCAGGTTGCGCGCGGAGTGCGAGGGCTGCGCCAGGCGGGCCTTGGCGCCGTCCCACACGGCGTCGGCGGTGGCCGGCGAGAGCGGCTCCGTCACACCGAAGGTGCGGTGGAGTTCCATCGCCGACCAATGGAAGAGGGGGTTGCCGAGGGTCTGCGGCACCGCCGCCGCCCAGCGCTCGAACTTCTCGCGCGGCGAGGCGTCGCCGGTGATCTCCCTTTCCGGCACGCCGAGCATGCGCAGGGCCCGGTGCTTGTACTGGTCCGGCTCGATCCAGAGTTCCGTGAGGTCGCGGAACCGGCGGTCCTCGGCGAGGGCACCCGCATCGAGATGCGAGTGGAAATCGACGATCGGCAGGGGCGCCGCAACCTCGTCATAAAGCCGGCGCGCCAAGGGAGTGCGCAGCAGGAAATGCGGATGAGTGACGGGAAAAGTCATGGGGAAATCAGGTTGAGGGGCGGGTCGCGCCCCGGCTGGCCCGGCGGAAGGCATAGGCCCCCGCGAGCATGCAACCGGCTCCGGCCGCGAACGCGAGTTGCCCGCTGGATGTCGCCATTGCAAAGAGACTGACGACCACGAAAAACGCGCCGGCCACGAGGAACGAAAGGCCGAAGAGACGGCCGAGCGCGGTGGCAAAGCCTGGATCGAGCCGCGGCACCTCGCCGGCCGAAAGGGGGCGCTCGAGGCGGCCGAAGAATGACGCCACTTTCGCCGGCTGCGCCTCCCCTGCCCCGAGGCGCGCCGGGAGCATGAAGAGGGCGAGGCAGACGAGCACGACGACGGGCGTGGCCACCTCCCAGCTCAGGACATTCGAGAAGTGGAGCCAGGCGGCAACGCCGGATCCCGCCACCGCGCACAGCAGCGCGCCGAGGCTCGAGGGTCGCTTCAAGACGAGGCCAAGGATCAACGGGATCGCCAGCGGCACGGCAAACACGCTCGCGAAAAGCTTGTTGGCCTCGAAGGCGCCTCCGAAATGTCCGACGAAGATCGCGCCGGTCGTGACCGCCGCGCCCACCCCGATCGTCGTGGCGCGCGCCATCCAAACCAGGTGACGGTCGTCCGCCGCCGGCTTCACGAAACGCTGGTAGAAGTCCTTCGTGAGCACACCGGCCATCACATTGAACTCCGAGTTGAGCGACGACATGGTCGCGGAGAACATGCTCGCAATCATCAGTCCCATCATCCCCGCCGGCAGCAGGTGCACGCAGAGGGCGACGTAGGACTGCTCCGGATCGGGCAGGTCCGGCAAGATCACGCGGGCGGCCAGCGGCGGCAGGAGAAAAACCGGCGGTGCCGCGAAAAAGAGAAAGGCGCTCAGGTACCCGACCTTGCGGGCCGCCTTCTCGTCGCGGACCACGTAGAGCCGCTGCACGAAGGACCAGTTGCTGTTATACTTCAGCACGATCAGCAGATAGTAGGCGAACAGCCACAGCGGGGCGCCCTTCGGTCCGTGCAACCACTCGAGTTGCTCCGGCGCCGCCGCCGCGATGCCCGCGAACCCGCCGGCCGCCGAGAGACTGAGCGGCACGAGGATCAGCGACGCGCACATCAGGACAATGAACTGGATCGTATCGAGCACCGTCACCGCCCACAGGCCGCCGATCATCGTGAAGATCGTGATGAAGATGCCGCTGGCAACGATGGCCTCGGCGTGGCTGAGCGGCGTGACCGTCGCGAGGAAGAGGCCGGTCGCATAGAGGCGCACGGCGTTGTCGAGAAACCGCATGAGCAGCCCCATCCACGAGAACACCTGGCGCACCTCGAGGTTGAACCGCTGCTCGAGGTACTCGACCGGCGTGGTGAGGCTCGCCCGACGCCAGCGGGCCGCGAGCCAGCGGCCGGCGATCAGGCAGGGCGGCACCGTCGACCAGAAGACCACGATCGCGATCAGCCCGTGCTCGTAGGCGATGCCCGCATACGCCACGAACACGAAGGTGCTGAACATCGACATGAAGTTGCTCACCCCGGCCACACCCCAGGGGATCGTATTCCCGCCCTTCAGGTAGCTCGCCGCATCCTTGATGAACCAGCCGAAGAAGCTGCCCACCGCCGCCATGAGCAGCATGTAGGCGCCCAGCAGGGCGTAATCGAGGGACTGGAGGTGAGGAATCACGGTGCGTTGGAGGAATAAAAGGCGGTTACACAGAGATCACTGAGGTCGGAAGGGAGCGCAGGGAGGCCCCAAAGCGGTCGCCAGGCTTTCTCGCGAAACCCGCCAGACCGGATCGGGATTGAGAGAGCTTGGTCAGGGTCTCTGTGAACTCCGTGCCTCCTCCTTGATCTCTGTGTAATTCTCTCAGGTTCAAAAGTACCCTCCCTTTTCCGTGATCTGGTGGACGGTCTGGCCTTCGGCGACCCAGCCGAAGATTTTCTTCTCGTTGGCGCGGATCTCCTCCGCGCGCACGAGCACTTCGTAGGCAAGGTCGCGCGGCACTACGACCACGCCGTCGATATCGCCGAGAATGACGTCGCCGGGCTTGATCAGCACGCCGCGGATCAGGATCGGCACCTGATAATGGGTGATGAGGCACCGTCCGAGGCTGCCGTTCGGGATGCGATACTTGTAGAAGACCGGAAAATCCTTCTCGAGGATCTGGTGGGTGTCGCGGATGCCGCCGTCGATGAGGGCGCCGCGCAGGCCCTTGCCCACCGCCGTCGCCGTCATCACCCCACCCCACATGGTCGCCTTCTCGTCGTTGCTCGCGTCCCAGACGACGAACGCGTCCGCCTGCATCTCGTCGAGCATCTGCGTGCGAAAGGTCATCTCGCCGGTGATCTTGACGTTCGGCGCGCTCTTCACCGTGAACGCGATCCCGGCGATCGTCTTCTCGGGGCGCAGCGGGATGAGGTGACCGATGGACTGGTCGAGCAGTGCGTGCTCGCGCAGCACGTCGCTGATCGCACCCGTGTAGAGCTGCTCGTAGCGGGCAAGCAGTTCCTTGACCGGCACCGGAAACGGCTTGTTCGAGACGGTCTCGCGCGCAGCGATCAGCCGCTCGAGTTTCATCATCTTGGCCTCTTTCTGCAGCAGGCCCTCGTTGGCATTAGGAGTGTTCATAAAGATGCGTCCAATCTGTAGCCGCGTCCGTGCCGGTCGCGCTGCCGATGGTTGTAGCCGCGGCTGTCCCCAGCCGCGCCTCCGGTGGAAACTTCGGCGCCATTCTCAGGCGCCGGAACAAGGCGGCCGGCACAGCCGTCGCTACATGGACTTGGCGGGCTGTCTTCATCGGTACGCGATCCCCGCATCGTCGAGGATGCCCTTCATGTAACCGATGGCGAAGAGCCGTCCAAGATAAGCGTAGCCGTGCGGCAGGTCCTGTTCGCCCGCGAGCGACGGCACGTGGTCCACGCGAATCGGTCCGCGAAAGCCCAACTCCGCGTACAGGCGCAGCATTGCCGGCATATCCGTGGGGCCGTCGTCGTGAAAGGTCTCCGTAAAATCGTCCGCCGTGCCGTCCACATCGCGGAAATGCACGAAGACGATGCGCGAGGCGAATCGGCGCGCCGTCGCGGCAAGGTCGCCGCCCATCAGTTTGAAGTTGGCCTGGCAGAAGGTGATGCCATGCGAGGGCGAGTCGCTCAGCGCCAGCGCTCGGTCGAAGCTCTCGACCGACCCGAAGATGCGCCCCACCCCGCGCAACGGCGAGATCGGCGGATCGTCGGGATGAAGACCGAGCTTCACCCCTGCCCGCTCCGCGGCCGGGAGCACGGCGCGGAGGAAGTATTCATAATTCTCCCACAACGCACTCTCCGTCACACGCTCCTCGGGAAGCACCGACTCGGCATCGAGGTCGGCCCGGCGAAACCGGTTCGTCACCGCCCCGCCACGCGCCGGCACGGCGACATCGGTCCGGCACCAGCCGATCGTCGCCATGAAGTTGTAGCACAGGAGCGAAATTCCGAGTTCGCCCATGTTGGCCAGTATGCGGCGGTAGTGCTCCAGATCCTCGTCGCGCCCCGGCAGACCGAGCTTGATCCGCCGCATGTCGAACTCGTCGCCTTCGAGTCCGATGACCGTCAGCCCCGCCTCGGCGAACGACCGTTGGACGGTGCGCAGCGCGTCGATCTCGTAGGGCGGCGACAGCCCCGTGTCGCGCGGATGACAACGCACGATCGCATGCGTCACTCCCGCCTGCCGGGCGTAGTCCCAGGAGCGGTCGCGCCGCGGAGGCAGGAAGTCGGCGAGGATCATGGGGGCGGGCGCGGCGCCCTCAGCGGCCGGCAGGGACGATCCCGAGGGCCGCGCGCTCGGCGATCACCAGGGGCGAATCGTACATTGGGAGGTCCTTGAAGCGAGCCCCGTCGGCCGCCTGCGACCAGCGCGACGCAGGAATCGCATAGACCGTGCTCGTACGAAGATCCACGAGCACCGGCTCCTTGAAACGACCGTGTCTCACCGCTAGGTCCGCGAGGGTCACGCCGTTCGCCTGCGCAGGCGGGGCGTCGGAGAACCAATAAGCCACGACCTGCGCGCCGTCCTGCTCACGCTGGTAGGCCGAAACCGACAGGCCGCGCAACGAGGTGGACGTCCACGGAAAGTCCTGGATCCGGCGAAACGTGGCGTCGAAGATCGCGAATACGCTCTGGGCGGCAAAATAGGATGGTTTCGCGTAGGCGATCGTCTGATCCGGATTGGTCGCCAGCAGGCCCTTGTGATTCATCCGCAAGGCCCCGTCCGGTTCGCGATGATATTGCGTGTAATGCATGTCGGACATCGTGAACAGATTGAAGGGCACGTCCTTCGCATGATGAGCGAGCATGCGCCGCAGGTTCCACTTGGCCTGGAGCGTCTCCGTCCAACTGATGTTCCTCAGGGCAAAGTGTTCCTGGTACTTGGAATTGGACCCCGTCTCGCCCTGGCGCACCTCGATGGTCCGGGGGTACTTGGCGATCACCGCCCGCAGGCGGTCGATGTTCGAGGTGTCGTCGGGGTTGCGCGGATACCCGTGGATGGTGATTGCGTCGATCAGGTCGAGGCGCCCACGCGCCTGCACGCCGGCGAGGAACTTGTCCGCGTAGTCGATATTGTAGGCGAGGCCGAGTGCCCAGATCTGACTGCGCGACTGCAATGCCCTCACGGTGGAGGCGGTGCGGATGAAGAGATCGATGTAGGCGTCGACCGGAGCGGTGCCGATCTGGTTGATGTCGGGTTCGTTCCAGACCTCCCACTGGTAAACGCGATCCTTGTAGCGGGCGACGAGGGCCTCGACCCAGCGGTCCCAAGCCGCCAGGGCCTCGGGAGAAGTCGGGAAGCCGCCGCCAAGACCGGTGTCGCCGCCGCCGGGATAGATCGGATTGCCGTAGTTGAACTCGAGCCAGGGCTGGACGCCCTGGGCGAGCGCGTCGTCGACGATGGCGTCCAGCCACTCCCACGAATACACACCCGGTTGTTTCTCGCACTTGGCCCAGCCCGCCTGCAGGCGGATCGCCTTCGCGCCCAACGGGCCGACGAATCGTTTGTAGTTTTCGTAAACGGTGAAATCGCGGTCGATCGTCTCGCCGCCCACCGACCAGGAGGACGCGGCGATCTCGGAAGCGGCGCGTGCCTTGACCTTCCCGACGACCGGGAAGTCAACCCCAGTCGTGGGCAGGATCTCCTGCGCGGGAGCGGCGCCGGTGGCGAGGACAAGGAGAACGGGAGCGAGGAGGCGGAGCGTGGCGAGTTTCATAGTTTCAAAGGTTCGAGGTATCCCGTTGACGAAGACGTTCGAGGATGCCGGGCCAGTTGGCCTTCGTGTCGCCGGCGTACCAGCCTTCCCAGACTCCGGTGGCGAGCGGCGCGCGCACGGCCAGCGAGCGTTCGAGATGGCGGATGGCGGCGGGCACGTCGTTGCGCCGCAGAGCGGCCGACATCCGGTAAAGCTCGGCGAGATAGCCTGCCTGCGTAAGATAGTAGTCGCGCGTCCAGTCGCGCCAGCGCGCCGGCACGGCGGACAGGTCGCCCGCCCGGCCGACGGCGTCGAAGGCCGCGGCCGCCGCTTCCAGTTGTTCGGCCGGAGCCAGCCGCTCCATGGCCTTCAGGGCCGCCGCCCGGTCCGGCGCACGCAGGAAAGACTCGGCGATCTCAACGCAGTCCCCGTCCTGAATCCAGACGCCGTCGGCGCGCTTCGGCAGGGCCGCGTAAAAGGCGTCCATGAAGGGCCGCGTCGCCGCCGGAGCGAACTCCGCGAGAGTTTCGTCGAGAGGGCGCGCGGTTCCGTGAAGCGCCGTACGGATGAAGACGTGCGCCCCCAGCACGTGCTCCCGCACGTTCGAGACGTTGACGATGGCGTAATGCGTGTCGCCGCGCTCCTCGAGCCGCCGCAACGTGTGCTCGATGCGGGCGGGCGCGACGCCTTGCACCAGGTGCGGACCGCGGCGCCAGAAGGCGACATGATAGTAGGCGCCGTAGCGGTATTCGGGCAGCCGCGGTGCCGTCTCGAAGTCGCGCTGCATCTCCTGCGTCGGCCCGTGGTCGGCGAAGACCACGGTCATCCCCGGCGGAAACCTGAGGGCCCCGCTCGCCATCAGTTCCGCGCCTTCGAGAAACAAGGTCGCCGTCATCGGAGGATTTGCCCGCGGGTCGACCTCGCGGACGATCGCCGCCTGGTCCGCCATCGCGCGCGAGATGAAGTCCCCGCCCGTTTCCGGCCGGATGTTCGTATCGTCGACCCAGATCGGGCGGTCGCCGCGGCCGCGCATGCCAAGCTGCCAGATCACACGGTCGCCTGCGACCTCGCGCCAGCGTCGCGCATGAGCGCGCCACACGGTTCGGACCGAATCCGGGTCCGTGGAATAGCTGAACTTCTTCTCCACTCCCCTCGACCGCCAAAAATTCTCAAAGCCGAAGTGGCTGACGCCCATGGGCTCGACGTGGTGCTGGGAGACGTACAGCCCGCGGGCGGCGGCACGCCGGACCAGTTCGGCTTCGGCCGGGTTGAGAATCTCGACAAACGACGCGGGGATGATGAGGTTTCCGCCCAGGCGCAGCAGCCCTTCGAAGATCCGGTCGGCCATCGCGTAGTCGATCACTTGATGATAGAAGGGATAGTCGAGCGTGCGCGGGCCCCCGCTCGTGCCGAACGCCGTCAACAGATCCTCGTCGTTGATGAACCAGCCGCGGTAGCGGAACTTCGCCGGTGGGGATTCCCAGATCTGCGGGGCCAGCGCGAGGCGCTCCTTCCGCTCGGGTGGCATGCCCTTCCAAAACCAGAGCGGGTCCACGCCAAGCGCGCGTTCGCTGAACGTGTAGATGCCGTGCACGGCCCCCAACAGGTCGCTTCCGGCGATCGTGACACGCTCCGCCGAGATCGTGATGCGCCAGCGCTCGGTGCCGCCGAGATCGGGATCGACCTTCACCACGATGTCCGCCTCGGCGGGCGCCACCCTCACGCCGCGCACACCCAGCACGCGTTCCAGATCGGCGGCAAGGTCGACGAGGGCAAGGTCGACCGCCGAGCCCTCGGTGCCGGCGGCGAGGCGAACGCCACCGGCACGTTCGAAGCGAAGAGGGTCGGCCGCCGACGCGAGTCCCGCCCAGACGACGACGGCTGCGGCGACCGCGGCGCGGAGGAACCGGGCAAGGCGTGATCGGCAAAGGACGGACATGGCGGGAGGTTCGGGGACGGGTCGTTTAGAAGGAGAACCGTGAGGTGATCGTGAACTTCCGGCCCTCGGCGATGGACCAGACCGCGACGGTGCCATCGGGGTTGGCGGCGACGGGGATGAGTTCGTCCTTCGTGAAGAGGTTGCGCACGTTGAGCTGGATCTTCCAGTCGATCTTACCCTGCATGAGCTTCCGGCTGTAGGAAATCCAGGCGTCGTACCGGGTCTCTGTCGGTCCGTAGAAGGGGTTGTTCGGATCGGACACGCGGATGTCGCCGAGCTCCGGCGCGCCGCCCGGCGGCACCGGCGTGAGGTCGGAGCGGAAGGTCGCCACGGGATACCCGATCGCCGCCTTGTCGAGCCAGCGCAGGGCCCCGCCCACCCCGAAGCCGCGGAAGCGATCGCCCTGGAAGTCGTAGTTGGCGACGAAGTTGAAACGCCACTTGCGCAGCTCGTGGGCGGGGGCTCCGTCGGCGGCCACGGCCACGTTGTAGCGGTTGAGGGAGTTGATCTGAAACGCGTTGGCCAGAATATTCTGGTCGGTCGGGCTGCCGATGTTGCCGAGCGCGCCGACATTGAGCGGAACCTGGAAGGCCCAGGGCGAACGCCACTCTTCGGCAATCGAACGGCCGGTCGAGGTCGGGGTGTTGAAGAGCAGCTGGCGGGTGGCGGCGCCGCTGTTGCTGCGCACCGACTCCTGTTCGGAGACGTTGGCGATGAAGGAGAGGCCGCGCGTCGGGCGGAACATAAGTTCGAACTCGCTGCCCTTCGTGACGAAGTCGCTGGTGTCCTGCACCCCGGGGTTCGTCGAGGCCGGCGTGCCGTTCTGGATACGCCACTGGAAGAGGTCCAGCAGGGCCTGGGGCGGAGCGACGTAGCCCGGAGGGAAGCCGTTGCCGGCGTCGGGGATCGACCCGTTGCGAACCATGGTGTAGACCGCGGAGTGCTGCCCGACGATGGAGCCCGGGATGGAGGCGAGCGTGCCGTTGAAGCTGCCGGTCTGGGTGGTCTCGTAGAAGTTGAGGCGGGCGGAGATCTTCCCGTTGAAGGCCTCGAGATAGAGGCCCTGCTCCTTGGTGATGCCGGCCGGCGGGGGAATCTCTCGGCCGAAGGTGTCGACGGTGCGGCCGGAAGGAGGGCTGAAGTTTTCGGATTCCCCGTAGAAGAGGTTCGCCCGGCTGATGACCGGGATCCGGCGCAGGATCTTTTCGGGCGCCTTGGCGACGACGCTCCACGCGAAGAGGGTTTCCTCGAAGCGCTGCGGGACGAGGGTCGGGTTATCGAGCCGGAAGGACGGATCGTTGATCAGACGATAGCCTTCGCCGTTCGGATCGGTCGGCGCCGTGACTCCGATGATGGAGGACTCCTCCTTGCGCCAGCCGACCGTCGACACGAGGTGATCCCACAGCCAGTTGCTTTGGAAGGAGAAGGCCTGGGAGTCGAGGGTGCGCTCGTTGAGAGAGGCGCCGGAGGCGGTGTTGGTGACGCGCCGGTCTTCGCGCAGGACGTTGATCGGCGTCGTGAAGACGTTGTAGGCCGGTTGCGTGGCCGAGGCGGCGTTCGGAGCCGGCACCCGCGAGAGGATGACGCCCTGCCCATTCACCTGCTCATGGAAGTTCATGAGGTTCTGCTGCAGGCCGGGCAGATTGGCACCGCGGGCGGAGGAGGCGTTGGCCAACGACGGCCCGAGGTACACCCAGGTGACGACCTGTTTGCTCTGGGCGACTGTGCGCGACTGATTATTGCCGTTGGGCCAGAAGTCCGGGGTATAGAAGAGCGAACCGCCGCTGTGCGAGCGGGTTTCGAAGACCTCGCGCTGCGCGAGAACCGACGCAACATGCCGGCCGAGGATGCCGCCGAGACGGTTCTGGAAACGGTCCTCAAAGTTGAATTCGTAGAACGCCTTGGCCCGAGTCGTCTCGACCTCCTGTTCGCTGTAGGACGCATCGCCCGCCGTGGAAATGAAGGGTCGGCCGTAGTTCGGGTTCACTTCTCCGGTGAACATGTGCGTGTTGACGTCGATCGAGATGTAAGGCGACGACTGCAACATCAGGTCCTGCTGGCTTTGGTCCCAGTTCTGCCGGTTGAAGGCGAGTTCCACCCCCGCCTTGCCCTTGAGGAAGAGCTGCTGCAGCGACGCATCGACGGAGCGCAGGTTCGACAGCGCCTCGGAGTTGGGTCCGGCAAGCAGGTTGTTGAAGAAGTCGAAGACCGAGCGGTCCGACATGTTCTCGGAGGTATAGAACGCGGAATCCTGCAGCCCATAGTCGATGGCGACGCGGATGGTTTCCCGCGAGTAGGCCCCCACGGCGACGCCGGTCAGACCCGTGGACGGAAAGAACATATTGTTCAGCACCAGCGGCCGGCCGAGAATGACCTGCCCGGGAAAGGACTGCACGTTGTCGCGCGGCGCGGTCGCGTTCACATCCTGAAAGAAGAAGGTAGGCGAGCGATTGACGTTCTGGATCACGCCGATGGTCGCGTTGCCTTGGGCGCGGTTGAAGATGTTGAACGGACCGACAGTGGGATTGTAGCTCACCTTGCCGCGGGCGCCGAGCGCCTTGAGTTCGTCCGGCAGGGTCTCGTCGAACCAGCTCGAATAGCGGTCGGAGGGCGTGAGCACGCGCGGGTTGTTGGAGCGGATGCGGCCGTTCTCGAAGGAGGCGCGCAGCACGGTGGACGTCAGGATGCCGCGATTGCGCAGAGGCGCCACATCCCAGGCTCCGGCGACGTAAACCCGGTCCGTATCGGTGAAGGCGAACTTCTGCTGGTAGGATTCGTTGTCCGTTACTGCGGCAACGCGGAAGGCGAGTTCGCCGGGGCGGGCGACATGATTGGCGTTCACGGAACCGCGGAAGCTGCCGTAACTCCCGCCGGACACTTCGACCCGCGTGGACGAACGCCGGAGATCGGCGTCGGCCGTGGACGAATTGATGATACCGGCCGGACTGCCCACGCCGAAGAGCAGCGCGTTGGCGCCGCGGTTGATCTCCACGCGGTCGGTTTTGTAACCGTCCATGGGAATGATCGCGCGATAAAAGTTTCTCGCCTGCGTGGCTGAAGCGAGGCCGCGCACCCGGGTGCCTTGCGGACCGTTGCCGAGGGAGGGCTCGCTCGTCACGCCGCCGAGGCTGGGAGTGGCGCCGGACAGATTGCCGCCGAAGCCCGTGACTTCCATGTTCGCCTGATAGACGAGCACGTCGCGAAGATCCTTCGAGCCCGTGTCCTCGAAGAACTTCGACGTCACGACGGAGACCGAGGCGCCGAGGTCGGTGAGCTTGGTGGCGAGACCGGTGCCGGCCAGGGACTCCGTGGCTTCATAGCCCACGTCGGACGTGCCCGCGACGACGAACGGCGAAAGCACGACCGCCGGTTCGTCGGCCGGCGGCGCGGAGTCGGCCGTACGCGAGCCGGGAGCGGTCGGCTGACCGTGGACAGAGCCCCCGGCGAAAAACGCGACGAGCAGGGTGGAACAAGCGACAAACGCCAGGCGGCGGGAAGCGCCAAATGGGTGGAGCAGGGGTTGGAGACGGGGCAGGACGTACATTTTCATGGTGCGAGGACGGGGAACAATACTTCGTTTCTTGCCTGAGATTGACCAAGGGGGTGTCGGAGGCCTGAGGGGTAGACGCCGTCGACAATAAAACATGAAGGCAGCTCCGTCTATGGTTGCACCTGACAACCTTTGTCTGAAATTGATGCGTCATGGCGATGACGTTCCATTCCATCGAGCGCCTCGGGGCGCCGTTCTCGTCGGTCTCCGAACTCGGGTTCGTCATCCCCGACGGCGGCGAAGTCGCCGTGCACAATGTCGAGCGCAAGATCCTCTTTTACCTGCAGGCGGACGCGACCATGGAGATCGAACAGGTCGGGACGTTTCGCGTGCGGACCGGCGATATCGTGGTGATTCCCTGCCGCTGCGAACAACACATCCGCGTCACCGAACGCGGGCAGTCGGCCAAGGCCCACGTGTTGAAGATCGCCTTTGCCATCCCGCCGCTGGGAGGCCCGGCCACGCGCCACGGGACGTCACCCGTGCGCGGGAATCCCGAAGTCGATTTCGGTGCCTTCGTGCGGCACCACCTGCGGCAGATCCGCCATCTGCCGAATGCGCAGACGGCGGCGATGCGCGAGATCCTGCGCGCAATCCGCCGCGAGGCGGAGGAGCATCCGCCCGGCATCCGCCACCGCGTGCGCGCGCTCGCGACCAACCTCGTCGTCCACGTCGCCCGGATGGTCCACGAGACCCCCGCCCCGTCGCAGCCTTCCGCGCCGACGCCGGCGCCGCTCGTCAACCAGGTGAAGGAGTATCTGCTTCGCAACTACGCACGGGAGCTCACGCTCGGGGAGATCGCCTGGCACGTGCACAAGAGCGACGAGCACGTCGCCCGCGTCTTCCGCAAGGTCACGGGCCAGACGGTCTTCGAGTACCTCCGCACCGTCCGCCTGGAGAGCGCGAAGACGCTCCTGATCAATTCCGACAAGACGCTGACGGAAATCGCCCGCCTCTCCGGCTTCGGCTCCCTCGCCCTCTTCAGCCGCAACTTCACCCACTACGTCGGCCGCAGCGCCTCCGCCTACCGTCAGGAACGCGCCCGGGGCGTCAAATGGCAGCCGCCGTGAGGAAAGGTGATTGGCCAAAAAAAGGCTCAAAAAGCGCAAAAACAGGCTGTCGGGATCTCCGGAACTCTTGCGCCTCTTGTGCCTTTTTGTGGCCCAATCCTGTTGATCGAGTTTTGGTTGCGGCGGCGCCGCGCTGTGAAACAGGTCTTGGCTGTGCTTGGCCGTGAAACATGCCGGCCAAGCACGATGGCCTCCGTTACCTCCCTTACCTCCTGTTCAAAAACGATGCAGGAAGAGCCAGGCCTCAGCCGGCAATCGCGCGGTAAACGTGGCCTTCGTTTTGGTCGATGCGTTCCGGGCGGCCTTTGTGATGGTAGATGAGTTTCGTGTGATCGACGCCGAGCAGGTAGAGGATCGTGGCGTGCAGGTCGTGCACGTGCAGACGGTCCTGCACCGCGTAGAGCCCGAGGTCGTCGGTCGCGCCGATGATCTGCCCGCCTTTCACGCCGCCGCCGGCCATCCACATCGAGAATCCCGTGGGGTTGTGGTCGCGGCCGTTGCCTTGCTCGCTCATCGGCGTGCGCCCGAACTCGCCGCCCCAGATGACGAGCGTTTCGTCGAGCAGGCCGCGGGCCTTGAGGTCCGTGAGCAGGCCCGCGATGGGTTTGTCGACGGACCGGCAAAGCTTCGAATGGTTGGTCTCGATGTTGCCGTGGGCGTCCCACTTGCTGCCCGCTCCGCTGTAGAGCTGGACGAAGCGCACGCCTTTCTCCACGAGCCGGCGCGCAAGCAGGCAGTTGCGCCCGAAGACGGCCGTGTCCTCGTGGTCGAGTCCGTAGAGGGCCTTCGTGGCCTCCGACTCCCGGCCGAGGTCCACCGCCTCGGGTGCCTCCGCCTGCATACGGTAGGCCAGTTCGTAGCTGCGGATACGCGCCTCCAATTCCGTGTTGTCCGCGCGCGTGCGTCCATACTCCTCGTTGAACTGCCGCAGCAGGTCGAGCTTCGCACGCTGGGCGGCCGCATCCACGGAGCGGGGATTGTCGAGATGCCGGATGGGCACGCCGCCGGCCTCGAACTCCACCCCCTGGTGCACGGCGGGCATGAAGCCGGCGCCCCAGTTGCGCACGCCGTTGATGACCTCGGCCGGACTGTCCTTGATCACCACGAAACCGGGAAGGTTCTGGTTCTCGGTACCGAGGCCGTAGGAGACCCAGGCGCCAAGTGAGGGACGTCCGCCAAAGATGGAACCGGTGTTCATCTGGCAGACCCCGCCGGCGTGGTTGATGCCGTCGGAAACACACGAGCGGATGATCGCGAGATCGTCGACGTGGCGGCCGACGTGCGGGAACCAGTCGGACACGGGAATCCCGCTTTGGCCGTAACGCGTCCAGGTGCGCGCACTGCCGAGCAGGGCCGTCCCGCCCTCGCCCATCGCGAGGATCGGCTGCTTGAAACTGGGCGGCAGCGGCTGGCCGGCGAGTTCGTTGAGCAGCGGCTTCGGATCGAAGGTGTCGAGGTGACTCGGACCGCCCTCCATGAAGAGGAAGATCACGTTCTTCGCCCGGCCGCCGCGGGCCGCGAGCGCGGAGGCCGGCGAGGAGGCCAGGGATTCCGCGGCATTCAGCGAACGGCCCAGCAAAGCCGAGAGGGCGACGGCGCCGAAGCCGCAGCCGGCGCGGCGCAGGAACTCGCGGCGGGAATTCGGGTGATCGTAATGATGGCAGGGCATGGCGCTTCTCAGTGGAGGTAGAAGAATTCGTTGGTGTTGAGCAGCACGTGGCCGAGCTCGGCCAGGGCCGCGAGGCGCGGATCGGTCCGCTCGCCGGGCTGCGCCGAACCGAGCCACGCGAGATCCGGGCCGAAAGGATCGCGCACGTTCCATTGAAACACGCCCGGACGCCAGTGCTCCGGACGGAGCACGGTTTCGGACGGATACGGCCCGACGGCGACGCGCAGGGCCTCGATGCGCCCGTCGAAGAGCTGACGGCGCGGGCCGGCCAGGCCGCCGAGCACAAGCGGAGCGGAGCCCGCGCCGACCTTGTCGAGCGGCGGATGCGCCACCACCTTCAGGCGCAGGGCGGAGCCGGGCTGATCGAGATTCTGGATACGGAAGGTGACGGTGTGGTCCGAACTCGACACATACGCCGAAACGTAGTGCGAGGCGCCGGGCTCGAGCGGGAGATCGGAACTCACCACTTCGTAGGCGAAGTTCGCATTCTCGTTCTCGCCGAGGAACTGGATCAACAGGCTGCCCGGCGGGTAACGCGAACCGCGGCCAGCCACGCCCAGGCCCCAGCCGCACGACTCGAGGGAGTTACGGCCTCCGTCCCACCGCGACACGATCGTGCGGATGCCCTCGCCCGGGTCGAGCGCGTCGACGCGCACGATGGCCTCGACGGTGAAATCCTCCCCTTCCCGCTCCGCGGTTTTCGCGACGAGCCGTTCGTGAGCCGTCTCCGGTTTGAAGCGACCGGGGCGCGAAACCGCGAGTTCCTCCTCCTGCGCCGCGGCGGCGACGGCGGAGGCGCGCTCCTCGACAAACGCATCCGCCCGCGAGGCTTCGACCGCAGCCGGGGCGCGTCCGAGGATGGCCCGCCAGAGGTCCTCGGACGACGCCGCCCGCTCGACGAGTCGGCCGGCGCGCGCCCGCGGCCAGTCGCCGTTGAGCAGGAGGAGCGCCTGCGTCGGCGTCGTCGTGCTCTGTCGCTCGGCGGAGCTGAGGAAGCCATTGGGGGCGTCGAGGGCGCGCAGGAGCTCGTTCTGGCTGTTGCGCTTCTTGATCGTGTAGATGCTGCGACGCGGCGAGGTCGCAGCGTCGACGGACGGGCCGCCCATCGTGAGGTCGAGTTCGCCGCTCGCGAACAGCATGGCGTCGCGGACCTGTTCGGCATCGAGCCGGCGCGGGGGGAAGCGCCAGAGGTAACGGTTCGCCGGATCGACCGCGAGCGCGACCTCCGAACCCGGGCGGCGCGTCGTCTGCCGGTAGGTGGCGGAGAGGAGGATGCGGCGATGAAGGCGTTTGAGGCTCCAGCCGTCCTCGACGAAACGGGACGTGAGCCAGTCGAGCAGCTCGGGATGGCTCGGCTCTCCGCCCAGGTTGCCGAAGTCACTCGGCGTGCCGGCGAGGCCGCGGCCGAAGTGATAGTGCCAGACCCGGTTGACGATCACGCGGGTGGTCAGCGGGTTGTCCGGGCGCGCCATCCAGTCGGCCAGCGCGCTGCGGCGGCCGGTCGACGTCGCGGACGGATGAATCTCCGGCAGGTTGTCGCCGAGCACGGTCAGGAAGGCGGGGGCAACCTCGACCTCGCCGCGACGCGCCTTCATCAAGGTGGTCGGCGCCTCCGGGCCGACGTCGGTGACGACAAGCGCATCCAGCAGCGGCGCGGGTTTCAAGGCATCGAAGCCCTTGAGTTCGTCGAGCAGGGCCTGGTACTGCTTTTTCTCGTCGTCGGTCTTGAGGTAGCGAAGGGGCGAGAGCTCGCGGACGGACTGAGGCTTGCGGTCGGCGATGCCAACCAACTGCCGTTCGAGCGGCGTGCGTTCGGCCTCGGGCTTGTTCATCATCTCGTAGATGTCGTCCGGATACCGGCGCCGGTCGACCTGCACGGCCTCCTCGATCTTGTCGCCCACCAAGGCGTCGATCCGCGCGCGCACGTCCGCCGTCGCCCGCTCCCACTCCGCCTGCGCGGCGGCGTGGCGCGCGACCTCCTCGTCGGTCGCGAGCTTCAGGTCGGTGCGCCAGAGGAGCGGCTCGAAGAAGGCGCGCAGGGAGTAGTAGTCCTTCTGGAGGATGGGGTCGAACTTGTGGTCGTGGCAGCGCGCGCAGCTGAAGCTCAAGCCGAGGAAGGCCTCGCCCGTGACGTCGGCGATGTCGTTGAGGATGGTGTCGCGCTGGGCGCGGACGTCGCGCAGGTTGTATTCGTAGATGCCGTTGCGCAGATAGGAGTTGGCCACGAGCAGGTCGGGGTCGCGGGGATCGATTTCGTCGGCGGCCAGCTGACGGCGCACGAACTCGTTGTACGGCAGATCCTCGTTGAGGCTGCGGATCACCCAGTCGCGATACGGCCAGGCATTCGGGCGGAAGGCATCCTGCCGGTAGCCGTCGCTCTCGGCGTAGCGCACGAGGTCGAGCCAGTGCTGCGCCCAACGTTCGCCGTAGCGTGGGCTGGCGAGCAGGGAATCGACCAGCTTCTCGTAGGCACGCGGATCCGGGTCGGCGACAAACGCTTCGGTTTGCGACGGTGTGGGCGGGAGTCCGTGCAGGTTGAAGTAGAGGCGGCGCACGAGTTCGCGCCGATCCGCCTCGGGGGCGGGACCGAGGTCTAGCTCGACCTGCTTCGCGGCGATGAAGCGGTCGATCCCGTTGCGTGCCCAGTCGACGCCCGGGAGCGCGGGCGGCACGGGGTCGGCGACCGGGCGGAAGGCCCAGTGAGTGCGGTCCTTCTCGGAGAAGCCGTGTTCGTCCACGGCTAGTTCAGAACCGGTCTCGCGCTGTCCCGGGACCTCCGGCCAGAGGGCGCCGCGGGTCACCCACTTCTCCAGCACAGCCACCTCGGAGGCGGGCATGGGGTGCTTGGGCGGCATCGCGAAGTCCGGATCGGTGCGACGGATGGCCTCGATGAAGATCGACGCATCCGGGTCGCCGGGGACGACGATGTCGGCCGCAAGGAAATCGTGGCGGCGGTCGAGCCGCAGGTCGCCGCGCTGCTTCTCCTCGCCGTGGCATTCGTAGCAGCGCTGCACGAGGATCGGCCGGACTTCGTTCTCGAAGAAGCGGAAGTCCGCATGCGGATCGGCCTCGTCGGCGAAGACGGGGTGGGCGAGGCCGGCGAGGGTCAACGTGGCGGCAAAGAGAAACGCGCGGGGAAAGGAAGCGGACATGCTGGGGTGACGGGGCGAGGCGCATGCAACGTGCCTCTCAGCCGGCGAGTGCCGGGAGCGGAGGAAGCGCGCGAACGCCAGAGAGCGAGACAGGAAGAGAGTGCCCCCAGTCTAGCGGCGCAGGCGCCCTCTGTATATGCCCTCGCCTGACAACCCTTGTCTTCCGTTGATGCCAGGCCCCGTCCGGTCGGTCACCGACGTAGCGTTTCGCAAGGATGTAGCCACGGATGTCCTCATCCGTACCAGGGTTCCATCCGCCCACGGCCTCGCGGTAGGAGCGGCTTTACGCCGCGATGGTTTGGTCGTGCGCGGACGGAGAATAGCGGCGTAAAGCCGCTCCTACGCCCAAGCTGCCTGCGCGCAAGTGGCACGGTCTAACGTCATCGCCGGCCCGCCGGAGCGGGCCCTCCGAGGAGCGATCCGCTCCGCGGCGCGGAGCCGCTGGCGACGTTGGAACGGCGACGTTTGACGTTACACCAGCGGCGTCTGGCCCGGGATCGGGACGGACACCGTCGGGGCGTCGCCGAAGGCATAGGCGGACGGCGTGAGGTCCTGCTTCGAGGCATTGAGCAGCCAGTTGAAGCTGACCTCGCGTCCCGTGTAGGCCGAGACGCGGCCCATGATCGCCGTGAGCGTGCTCTCGGCGATGCGCTGGGTCTGGTTGATCGGCCGGCCCTCGCGAATGCTGCGGACGAGATCGACGTGCTCCTGCCGGAAGCTGTTCGGCGCCTCGCCGGCGTAGCTCCAGGCGTTCGCGCCCTCGATGCCCTTGGCGGGATCGGACCAGCCCTTCGTGCCCACGATGCGCTCGCTGACGCGGGACGAAGCGCCCTCCACCTGGCGGCAGAGACTCTGGATGCGCGCGCCGTTGGCATATTCGTATTCGACGGCGAAATGGTCAAAGGCGTCGCCGTACTTGGGATCAGTGCGGCTCTGGCGGCCGCCCATGCCGACTGCCTTGACCGGCGGACCGCCGAAGGCCCAGTTCATCACGTCGAGGTTGTGAATGTGCTGCTCGACGATGTGGTCGCCGCTCAGCCAGGTGAAATAGAGCCAGTTGCGGATCTGGTATTCCATCTCCGTCCACTCGGGCTGGCGGCCGCGGTGCCAGAGTCCCTGTTGCAACCAGTAGCACTGGCCGCCCACCAGTTCGCCGATGGCGCCGTCGTGGATGCGCTTCATCGCTTCGAGGTAGTTGTCGGCGTGACGACGCTGCGTGCCCGCGACAACGGAACGCTTCTTCGCGTCGGCCACCTTCGCGAGTTCGATCATCTTGCGCACGCCGGCCACGTCGACGGCGACGGGCTTTTCCATGAAGACATGCAGGTTCGCATCGAGCGCCGCCTGCAGGTGGAGCGGGCGGAAGCCCGGCGGCGTGACCAGCAGCACGAGGTCGATGCCGGCGTGGATGACGCCCTTGTACGCATCGAAGCCCGAGAAACAGCGCTCGGGCGTGAGGTCGCTCTGCGCGGCATCCACGGGAGCGAGCGGGTTGTTTCCTCCGGCGCGTCCCTCCTTGATGAGTTTGTAGGCGGCGTCGACCCGGTCGGGGAAGATGTCGCCGATCGCGCGCACCTGCACGGAAGGATCGGCCGCGAGGCAGTCGCGCAGGGCGCCCATGCCGCGTCCGCCGCAACCGACCAGGCCAATGCGCAAGCGGTCCTGATTCGACGCGGCGAACACCGGCGAAAGCGAACTCAGCAGGGGAAGCGACGTCAGGGCGGCGCTGCTTTGGAGGAAACGACGGCGCGTGAGGCCGGCGGAGACGGGAGCGGCGGGGTCTTTCATGGGAGGCATTCGAGGGTGGGTTTATTCCTGGGAAAATCCGCGGAGCGTTCGACAAAACCTGGGAACGGAAAACGTCGCCATCGTTTCCAACCTAGGGTCGCGACCGATCGGATTCAAGCCGGCCCGAACGATCCCGCGGCCCGGGGCGCAGGCAGCAGTTCCGCTAACGGCCCCCGCAAGAATACGATGCCGGCCCGCCAGCCGGAAGCCTGTAACCACAAATCCGTTGATACCGTCATTGTTGATATGAAAACGATTATCCTTCCTCTCCTTGCCCTCAGTGGTGCGCTGGTCCTCGCCACCCCGGCGGCGGCCAGGAACACTTCGGAGGTCGCCCACGACCGGACGACGCTCCAGCTCAAGATCGAACTCCCGCCCGGCGTCGACCTCTTCTACGAGCGCGACATCGCCGAGTCGCTGTCGCAGCGCATCGCCGAAACCTTCATGCGCCGCGGCTACGACGGCGTCGTCGACGACGTCTTCTACTCCGACGACGTGAAGACCAACCGCCCCGTGCTGGCCCTCAACCTGATCCGCTGGCAGCGCAATGCCGCCGGCTTCGTGGACTGCACGTTCACGGCCGAGATCCGGTCGACCGACGGTTCGGTGCAGCGTCTCGGGATCTTCACCGGATCGGACATCACGTTCGGTCCGCGCATCTGGGACCTGCGGGATGCCTTCGAGGGCGCGGCGCGCAACGCCGCCGACCAGCTCTGGAGCACGCTCGTGAAGCGCGACCTTCTTCCCGCCGTCGTCGCCTGATGCCGGCGCGAGGCGATCCAACCAAGCCAAACCTCGAGCCCCGGCCCCTTCGGCCGGGGCTTTTTCGTGCGCCGCCTGCGCTCCCTCTGCGTCTCTCGAACGAAAAAAAGTGGCACGGGCGTCCCGCCCGTGGACGGCGCTCCGCGCCGCCGCAACCAAAACTCGATCAACAGGAACTGGGCCACAAAGAGGCACAAAACGCACAAAACTCCGGAAATCCCGATCGTCTCTTTTGCGCTTTATGAGCCTTTTTGTGGCCCATCGCCGGGATTGCACCCCACTCTCTCGCCGGCTTCAGTTGGTGGTCATGTCCGCACGCAGCACCAACAAGAAACCCTGGCCGATGAAGTGGGTCGTCGTGGCGATCCTGCTCTGCATCGTCCCGTACACGTGGATCACGCTGCACTACCGGAAGCCCGGCCCGGCCTTTCAGCCCTACGAAGATTCCAAGAACCGCGCCAACGTCATGCGCCTGCTCGACGCCGGCTTCCGCCGTTTCGCCGTGCCCGCCCAGCGCAACGCCGATCCCGCGCATTTCCGCGTGCCGGGCCTGGCCGCCTCGGTCGCGACTGCCCCAGGCGGATTGCCGGCGGCCCTGAGCGAGACTCTCGTGGAAATCCCGCTCATGCCGGAGCGCGTGACGAGCGTCATCGCCCCCGCCACCGCACGGCCCGACGCCCCCTACGCGCTCCAATTTACGAGCACCGTGCCGGACTTGAAGGAACAGCTCGCCGGAGCCGAACTCTACCTGCGCGGAGAGGAGCTCGTGTTGATCCCCACCTTCGAACGCGTCCCCGGCGACCTGCTCACGCGCAGCTCCGAAAGCCTCGTCCAAATAGAGATCCCCCCCGGCACCTTCCCCCTCGGCCGCTACCAAGCCCTCCTCGTCGGCTCCCGCCAGTCGCAGCGCTGGGAGATTGTGGTGGAGTGAGGGGGAAGGAGTAGCGAGTAGCGCGTAGCGGGTAGCGAGCATGCGTCCGCCGTCACAATCGGATCGAATGTAGTGGCGGCTGTCCTCAGCCGCCTTTCTTCGCCTCCCCCACTCGCCGCTCCTTCCGTTTCTTGGATGTTGGACGTTGGGCCTTCGATGTTGGAGGTTCAAGGTCCGCCTCGGCCATTGACGGATCGGGGCGCATACCCGAAGACTCCCCCAACGAACACCCACGACATGAGCAACGGCTCCGCCACGCCGGCCGCCCCGGCCACCGCCACGACCATCAAGCCCACGGACCTCCGCGGCATCCTGAAGTACATTCCGCGCTTCCGGGACCAGATCTTCGTGATCGCCCTCGATGGCGCGAGCGTGGCCGACGAGAACTTCAGCAACCTGCTCGTCGACATCGCCGTCCTGCGCAGCCTCACGATCCGCGTCGTGCTCGTGCACGGCATCTCCGTGCAGCTGCGCGAACTCTCCGACCTGCGCGGCGTGCCCATCTCCAATGCCGACGGCAGCGGCGTGACCGACGCGGCCACGCTCGACCTCGCCGTGCGCGCCTCGTCGCGCGTCTCCCATCTCATCCTCGAGGGCCTAACCCAGAACGGATTGAAGTGCGCCATCACCAACGCCGTGCGCGCCCTGCCCATCGGCGTGCTCAAGGGCGTCGACCAGCAGTACACGGGCAAGGTCGACCGCGTCGACAAGGCCTTCCTTCAGCACCTGCTCGCCGAGGACATCATCCCCATCGTCCAGCCGATCGGCTTCGGGCCCGACGGTCACACCTTGCGCGTCAACTCCGACCTGCTCGCCGCCGAGCTCGCCGAGGCGCTCAATGCCACGAAGATCCTCTACCTCGCCGAACTGCCCGGCCTTATGCTAAACGGCGAGTTCCGCCGCGAAATCTCCGTCGATGCGCTCCGCCTGCTTGTCAAGGAGCGCCCGGAACAGATTCCCGACGAGGCGCGCTCCAAGGTCGCCCATGCCATCAAGGCCATCGAAAACGGCACGCCGCGCGTCCACCTCGTCGACAGCCGCATCTTCGACGGGCTGCTCAACGAGATCTTCTCCAACGAGGGCATCGGCACGCTGATCTACGGCAACGACTACCAGCAGATCCGCAAGGCCACGCGCCGCGACGTCCGGTTCATCTACAGCCTCACGCGCAGCGCCGTGAAGCGCGAGGAGCTCATTCATCGCACGCAGCAGGCGATCGAGAAGAACATCGACCAGTTCTACGTCTTCGAGATCGACGAAAACATCATCGCCTGCGTGACGCTCTACTTCTATCCGGACGTGAAGGACCTCGCCGAGATCGGCTCGGTCTACGTGCTGCCGTTTTATCACAACCGCGGCATCGGCCGGAAGATGGTGGAGTTCGCCTCGTTCCGCGCCAAGGAACGCGGCGCCACGCGCGTCGTCGCCCTCTCCACCCAAAGCGCCACCTTCTTCACCGGCGTCTGCGGCTTCGAGGAGACGGACAAGTCGATTTTGCCCAAGGACCGCCTCAAGCTCTACGAGGAGAGCGGCCGCAATCCCAAGGTGCTCGTCAAGGCCCTCACCTGAGACCGGGGCCATGCGGGTCGTGGTCCAGCGGGTGAGCGCAGCGCGGGTCGCCATCGACGACCGCGTCGCCGGCTCCATCGCGACCGGGCTGCTCGTCCTGCTCGGTATCGCCCGTGAGGATACGCCGGAGGACGCCGCCTGGCTGGCGCGCAAAGTCGCCGGCCTGCGCGTCTTTCCCGACGAGGCCGGACGCATGAACCGCGACGTTCGCGAGGCCGGCGGCGGCCTGCTCGTGGTCAGCCAGTTCACGCTGCTCGCCAGCACGCGCAAGGGCACGCGGCCGTCCTTCAACGACGCCGCCCCGCCCGACCTCGCCGTGCCGCTCTACCAACGGTTCCTGCGCGAATGCGAGACCCTGCTCGGCGCCCCGGTGGCCCGCGGTGAATTCGGCGCCGCCATGCAAGTGTCTCTCGTCAACGACGGACCCGTCACGCTGGTGATCGACTCGCGCCTGCGGGAATAACCGGCGCGCCGCCGGCGGAGCTGGACGACGGCCCCGCAAAGGTGTAGGAAAACATCGTTCCGGTCGCCGCACCTGACGACACCGCGCGCGTGCAGCCTCGACGACACGCCGCTCATCGTCCGAGCGGCGCGTCGTCTTCACCGTGCACCGGTGCCACGCGAAAGGGACCACGCAGCGTGCGCAGGTCGGCTGGCCGACCCCGCTGGGTGACGCGGATGCGCCCGTCGGCCGCCAGCGTCTCGTAATGCGGCCGGAGCGCGGCCAGCGTCGTTCCCAGCCGGCGAGCCAGGTCCCCCGGGCACATCGTCGATCCGGCCTTGAGGCGGGCGAGTTGCATCAGGATGCGTTCCTCCATCCTGCAAGCGATTGCGATCCGGACAAATCTCAACCTCGTTGGCGGCGGTGCGCTGCTTCTACCACCCTGATTACACCTTCCCGCTGCCGGAGGCCCACCCGTTCCCGATGGACAAGTTTTGGCGGGCGGAGGCGATGATCCGGACCGGGGCGGCCGGCCGCGTAACCATCCATCCGGTCGAACCGGCACCGCTCGAAGCCCTGTTTCGCGTTCACACCCCAGATTACCTTGAGCGCATCCGCACGGGTCGTCTCGAACCTGCGGCTGCGCTCAAACTCGGCCTGCCCGCGGGCGAAGCACTGCTCACCCGCTCGCGGCTCGAGGTCGCCGGTACCCTCGCCGCCATGGACGCGGCGCTGGAGGACGGCGTGGCCGCCAACCTTGCCGGAGGCACCCACCACGCCTTCGCCGACCGCGGCGAAGGCTACTGCGTGCTGAACGATGTCGCCATCGCAATCCATGCGCTCCTCGCGCGAGAGAGCGACCGGCGTATTCTCGTGATCGATACCGATGCGCATCAGGGCAACGGCACGCACGCCCTCTTCGCCCGGGATGACCGCGTCTTCACCTACTCCATCCATGTTGCGAAGAATTATCCGTCGCTGAAGGTCCCCGGCCGCCTCGATGTCGGCCTCCCCCGGCACGCGGTCGGCGAAACCTATCTGCAGGCGCTTGAGGCGACCCTGCCCGCGGTCATGGATGACTTTGCGGCGGATCTGGTGTTCTGGATCGCCGGAGCCGATCCCCACGAGAACGACCGCTTCGGGCAGTTGCGGCTGAACGACGCCGATTTTGCCGCACGCGACCGCTTCGTCCTGCGCCTCGTCACCGAGGCGGAGCTGCCGCTTGTGGTCATGTACGGCGGCGGTTACAATCGCGACCGCGTACACACGGCCCGCTTGCACGCCGACACGGTGTTGCGTTGCGCGGAGCACTGCTGAGTCCGCCCCCGGCTACGCATGTTTCACCAGATGAAGGGTGAGGAGGTAGGAACGGCTTTACGCCGCGATCACCCGTCCACACACGACCAAACCATCGCGGCGTAAAGCCGCTCCTGCCGAAACGCGACGTCCGGGCTGGCGAAATACGCGTGCTAATGCGTCGCCCCCAGCCAGCCGTCGCCGCAGGGGCCGCCACCCTGGGGGATGGCGATGTTGGAAACCACCTCGCCGCGCGCGTTGAGCACCGGATGGTAGAACTCGGCGACCCGGTCGGAGGCCTCGTCAATGTAGTGGCCGATGAAGGTGCGCCGGCTGCGATCGGTCGTGCGATTCGGGCCGGATCCGTGGATCAGGTTGCCGCCAAAGAACATGGTGGCCCCGCGCGGGACTTCGACCGGCACCGGCTTCGCGTCGCGCGGGAACGGCTTGATGTGGCTGTCGCCGTAGCTGAGCCAGGCCTCGGCCTCGCCGGCCGGACAATGGATGTCGTGGCGGTGCGAGCCCGGCACTACGTAAAGACAGCCGTTGTCGAGGGTGGCCGCATCGATCGCCGTCCAGGCCGCGATGCAGGTGGCCGGCGCCGCGAGGAGGTAAAAGTTGTCCTGATGCATGCCCTGTCCCTTGGCCCCGGGCGGCTTGAAATAGTACATCGTCTGGGCGAGCAGGGCCGGCCGGCCGAGCAGCGCCGCGAGCACCTCCATCACGCGCGGCTGCAGCGCCCACGTCAGGGCCTGGCGGCTGTGACGGTGCGGATGCATCGCACGCACCTGCCGCTTCGTCTTGTCGACCTCCTCATAGCGGCTGTTCCCATCGTAGATGGCCGCCCCGTTCTGCTTGAACTCCTCGAAGAAGACCTCGATGGCGGCGATCTCCTCCGGGGAGAAGAGCCCTTCCACGACGCAATAGCCGTCGTCGCGAAACTGGCGGAGTTGTGAGGGTGAGAGCAGCGGGGTCGGCGAGGAATCGAGGGAGGCAACCATGCCCTTACCCTATCGTTTTTCGCGCCGGGAAAGAATGGAGGCGTCCGCCATGTTAATGGAATATCTTGCTACTTTCCCGCGACGGCAGGAAGCTGCAAACGCTCGCCATGGAGACGAAACGCCCCGTCACACCCCATCGTCCGGTCGAGACCGTGCTTGGCGGCTTCTTCCCCCGCCAAGGCCGCGCCTACCAGAACTGGCGGCCGCACGGCAGCGGCGACTGGCTCCTGCTCTACACGGTCGAGGGCGCAAGCCTGCTCGCTCACGGCGGCGCCGCGGTGAAGTTGCTCCCCGGAGAAGCGGCGCTCTACGCACCCGGCGAGACCCAGGACTACCGGACTGACCCGGAGACCGGCACCTGGTCCCTGCGCTGGGCGCATTTTCAGCCGCGACCCCACTGGCGCGCGTGGCTGCGCTGGCCCCGATCGTCGGACGGACCCGCACGCCTGCGCGTGACGGCGCCGGAAATCCGCCAAGGCATCGTCCAGGCCCTCGCCCGCCTCGTCGCGCTGGCGCGGCGCGGGTGGGACGGCACCGACGAGCTGCGCCTGAACGCGCTGGAGGAGGCGCTGTTGTGGCTGGACCTCTCCGCCCGCGGGCACGAACGCTGGCGGCTGGACGAACGCGTGCGGACCGCGATGGACTATCTTGCTGCCCACGTGGACCAACCCTTCGCTCTCGGGGCCTTGGCCGATCATTGCGGGTTGTCGGTCTCGCGGTTGAGTCACCTTTTCAAGGAGCAGACCGGCGTTACGCCGCAGCAGTACGGCGAGGAAGTCCGCCTGCGGGAGGCGCAGCAACTGCTCACGCACACCAGCCTTCCCCTGAAGGAAATCGCGGCCGCGGTCGGGTTCGACGACCCCTATTATTTCTCGAAACGTTTTCGACGCTTTGCAGGCGCGGCGCCTTCAGAGTGGCGCAAACGTCGCGGTTGAAACAGACCGACGCACGTCCCGGAAGGGGGCACCATTAGCCCGCATGTCTCGTCGGCACAGACGCAGCGTTTCGCAAGGATTGCGTAGGAGCGGCTTTATGCCGCGATGAACACCGTCCGCCAGCCATCGCGGCGTAAAGCCGCTCCTACCTCCACCCTGGTGCAAGATCCAGGTCAGACCTCCCCGAGGATCAATTGGACTGCATAGGAAATGCCGGAAATAGCACCGTCAGGCTCCCGCGAAGAGGCCCAGGTACTCTTTATAGCGAGTAACGCACTTATACTCGCTTAAACAAGTAACTTGACTTTACTCGTTTAAGCGAGTTTATTCACCGACATGAACTTTCCGGTGAACACCGCCCTCCAGCTCCGTGCCGTCCTCGTCAGCCTGCGCAAGAGTCGGGGCATTACGCAGGCCCAACTGGGGGCCAGGCTCGGCCTGAGCCAGAAGCGAATCGCCGGCATCGAGAAGAACCCCCAGGTGACCTCCTTCGACCAGATTGCCCGCATCGTCAGCCTCCTGGGGGGGCGCGTGGTGATCGAGGATCTGCACGCAAGCGACAAGGCTCCCGCCACCAGTCAGCGAAGCAAATGGTGAATCCATGCCTCCGCCTACCGAACGCCTCGAAGTCTGGATGAACGGCCTGCATGTGGCCACTTGGTCCGTCAGTGCCGGTGTACACCGGCTCCACTACGATCCTGAGTGGGTGGCCAACCCAGATGGCCGCGCGCTCTCGTTATCCTTGGCCTTCGTTCCCGGCAATCTGCCGCACCGCGGCGAAGTGGTTGAAAACTATTTCGATAATCTGCTGCCCGACAGCGTGGACATCCGAAAGCGTCTCCAGACGAAATTTGGATGCCGCACAACCGAGACCTTCGACTTACTCACTGCCATCGGCCGCGATTGCGTCGGAGCAGTCCAGCTTCTGCCACCGGATTCGTCGCCGAAGGCTCCCTATTCCATCCAAGCCGAGCCCCTCGATACTCGCGATGTCGAGCGAATCCTCGCTGCAACCGTTTCGAGCAGCCGGGCGTTCGGCGATTCTTCCGACGACTTCCGAATTTCCATCGCGGGAGCGCAGGAGAAGACCGCCCTCCTCTGGCACCGCGAACGCTGGCACCGCCCTAACGGCTCCACGCCGACGACGCATATCCTGAAACTTCCCCTCGGTCTCGTCGGCAACCTGCAAGCCGACATGAAGGACTCCATTGAAAACGAATGGTTGTGCGCGGAACTCCTGCGAGGCTTCGGCTTGTCCGTGGCCCGCTGCCATCCCGCCGAGTTTGGCGAATGGCGCGTGCTCGTCGTCGAGCGGTTCGATCGCAGCTGGCAGGACGACCGCTGGATCGCCCGTCTCCCGCAGGAGGATTTCTGCCAAGCCCTCGGCGTCCCCGGTTCTCGCAAATACGAGAAGCAAGGCGGTCCGGGAATGAAGGAGATCCTTCGCCTCCTTGGATCCAGCGAGCAGCCCTCCGATCCCGCAACCTTCGTCAAGGCTCAGCTCCTCTTCTGGGCCCTCGCCGCGACCGACGGACATGCAAAGAATTTCTCCCTCTTTCTGCACCCTCGCGGCTCCTACCGGCTGACTCCGCTCTATGATGTGCTTTCCGCCTGGCCCATCATTGGAAAGGGGTCGCGCCAGCTCGCCTACCCGAAAGCGGAGCTCGCCATGGCCGTACGTGACAAGAACACCCACTACAAACTGGCCGGCATCCGCCGCCGACACTGGGACCACGTCGCCCAACTTGCCGGGCTGAGGAACGCAGCGGACATCGTCGCCGGCGTCGTGCAAGCTGCGCCATCGGTCATCGCCACGGTGCAGGCCCGCCTGCCCAAGGCTTTTCCGCCTCACCTCGCGGATCGGATCTTCACGGGGTTGACTGAGAGTCTCAAACACTTGGAGGAATAGTCCGCCGAAAGACACCCGGGCGCGTTCGCGTGCCTTGAGGTTTCCAGATGGGAACGAGAATCGGTGGAATCAGCGCGAAATAGCCGAGCAGAGTGCGTAGACCAGCGACTTAGAAAAATCAGCGCGCCGCCGGCCGCGTGTGGGCTGATATGAGAACGATTCGCCGGAAATCAGGTGGTTTCCAGAGGGTTTGAGAATTAGATCAGGCTCGGACGAGGTGCCGATGCGAGCACGTAAGTCTTCTCTGATGTGTCCCAGCGTATATGCCAGCCAAGGGTTCTGAGTACGCGCAGATCGCGCTTAATTGTGCGGTCGCATGTGTGCATCTCGGAGGCTGCGGAGACGGCGTTGAAGGCACGGGTGCGACGGAGCTTGCCTGCAAGGATTAGGACGCGCTGCAATTGAGGGAGTTCGCGAGGCTTAGTCATGGCGGGCTCGGAGCCAGCGTTCCATTCTGCGTACTGCGGTCGCAGGGGGCACGTGACGGCCTTCCAGCCATCGACGTATGGTGCGGTCACTCACGCCGCAATAATCCGCCAAAGCTCGAATGGACCGGATCGCAGGCATGGGGTTGCGGACGGCTGCCGCTACCGACGAGAGCAGCATACTGAGCTGGCGGCTCGGGATACCTGGGTCGTTTTGCCGACGTCCTTTGGGCCAGTGTCCACGGCCGTCGGGACGGGAAGAGACGAACGCTGGGCTGGGCATATCAGAAGAGTTCTGGCTGCGCTGCCGAAGCCTTGCAAGCGCGCTGCTGGGCTCGTGCACGGGCCTGTTTTTGGCGGAGGGTCTCCGCCTTGGCGACGGCGACTTCGCCGGCTCGTTGGGCCAGGAGTTCGGTCATGGTGGCTCCGCGGATCCGGAGGCCGGAGAGGATGTCGCCGACGGTGCGGGCACCTTCGTCTGTGCCGGTTCGGCGGGCGTGGTGTTGGATCTCCTCGGCGTTCGCGCCGACGTACCTGGAGACCGAAGCACGGAAATAGGGGTAGAAATCGGCGACCTTGCCGGACCGCTGGGCATGGGCGATGGGCTTGAGGACGGCGTGGACGTGGGCGGCGAGGGCCTCGCCGTCGAGGAGCCAGCCGCGGCCGGCCAGGTGCCGGACCATGACGGTCATTTCGGCGGCGCACTGGCGGACCAGGCGGTCGCGGGCGGCATTGTTTGCTGGCCAACAAAGGGTCGCGAGCAGGGTTCGGACGAGCCAAGCGTCCCATTTCTGCAGGCGTTCGGCGGGGTCGATTCCTCCTCGCTCTGAGAGCCATCGACGGTCGGCGTCCATGCTGGTGCACCTCCTATACTCGATGTCGTCCAAATGCGCTTGAAGTATGTTCATCGTGATCAACCGTGACTTAAGCTAGACTGCCAATGAGTGAGGGTAATGCATTCGATGGGCTGGAGCCGTTAGGATTTACTACATCTGACGGATTGAACGCGCTTCGCCCCGGCGGACCGCTGGATCGACTGATTATCACGGTTACGTGTCGTGACTGTCGGGAGCCCCACAGTCTTCTTCTACGAGATCTGCACAATCAGAAGGGTAAGTGTGTATGTGGGGGACGGTTTGAAATGCGTGAATTCTTAGAGGAGTTCGCCTTGTTGCTCAAGGGGCACCCTGGGCCGTACAATTCGATCTGTATCATCCCCGGAGTTCGGGAGCAAAGCAGCGACAATTAACCTTTAGGTGCCGTCCCCCGTATGCCCCGGTGCAGGGCCACGCGGTAGACGTTGGCGTCTTTGATCATGCCTTGGCCCTGTTCCTCCATCGCTTCGATGGCGTGGCGGATCTCGTCGATGGTACACCATTCCCAGAGGGCGTAGCCGGGGCTGCCGGGGAAGCTGACCACGCGCGGGCGGGCGGCGCTCGCGATGGCGCGGACTTTGCGCTTCTGGCTTTCCGTCACCACGCCGAACATCACTTCGCAGATCTGCGCGGCCGAGAGGCGCTGGTCGGCCTCGCGGAGGACGGTCACCAGGTGGCGGACGTCGTCCATCGACACGGCCGGGGCGGGCGTGCGGAGGTCGAGGGCGAGCTGGTGGGTCTCGGGCATCAGAAGGGGTTGCCGTCGTCCGGGGCGACGTAGGTGGGCTCGGGGGTGCGGGGGGCGCCTTGGGCCTCGGTGTCGATTTCGGGGGCCTGGGCGGGGGCGGAACGGGCGCCAACGCGGTGACCCCAGGCCGCCCGCGTCCCCTTGCCGGTGTGGATGTGGTTGTGGTCGACGCGGAGCTTGTGCTCGACGGTGTGCGTGAGGGCCATGACGACGAGCTGCAGGTCGGCGTCGGGCATTTCGTGGATCTCGAAGACGCGCTCGCCCTTCTTCGCGCGGGTGCGCTGGACGTTGCGGTAGATGCCGTCCAGGTAGGCCTCGCGCTTGTCCTCGTGCATCTGGATCAGGTCGAAGAGTGGGTCGGTGGCGTACCGCAGGCGGAGCAAGGGCTGGTCGTCGAGATCGAGCTGGCGCTGGAGGTTGGCCGGATCGGAGAAGGAGGCGCAGCGCTTCAGGAAGCGGTCAAATTCCGCGTTCGTGAGCACCTTGCTGCTCTTCGGCTGGCCGGTCTCGGGACCGCGCAGATAGACGGCGCCGATGAGGAGGTGCCAGCGCTTGCGCTCCGTCTCCTGGTCGCGGGCCTCGCGGCCAATCTTGCGCAGGGCCTTCCAGGCCTTGGCCCACTCCGCGCGGTACTTGTAGAGTTGGCGGTCGTTCATGGCGTGACGGGGTTTGATCGAACGATCTCCCATGATTGATGGTGCTCGGCCACGTGCCGAATCACGGAGCTAAGAGGCCACGGCTTGCGCTCGCCTTCTGTACACAGCAGGTGCCGGCAACGGGACGCAGTGCCGTCGGCCCAGAAGAAAACTTGCCAGCCGTGTGTCGGTGCCCAGTGGGTGCCCTTAATAGCCGACGGCGCGTTCTCGGTACAATTCACCGGACCACCACCCGTGGTTTTTACGTGGACACTTGCGCAGCCTGGCGCATCCGGAATCGGAAATGGGATGACCGTGATCATTGTTTTGCATCTCTCTCGGTCCGCGCACGCGAACAAGCGACCTCCTGGTCCAGCCGCTCTCTCGCCCTCTCCATCGACTTCCCCAGCTCCTTTAGCGTGCGGCCACGCGCAAAAACCCGGCCGCATATTCTCACCGCGAACCCCTTTGCGCTCGTGGAAACTGAGATTGTCCCGTGTTTGCCTTCCAACCCGACGTTCAGCGGACCCAGCAGGTGCTCAATGCCGACGGAGAGAACGTTAATTCTTTGTGGGTGATTCTTCATGCGAGCGGTGGGCGGTGAGGGTTTCCCTTGTTTCGCCAGACGTGCCGGCCGTGACCGGACCGACCGTGAAGCCCGGCGTAACGAGGTTTGCGGATGAGCGTGTCGAGAACCGCGAAGCGTGCACGGTCAAGGCCGTCCAGGTAGGCGCTCCACCCCGACTCATCGTGACGGTCTGGGGGCGTCGCGCCCAGAGCCCTCAGGTATGCAATCACCGTCTTGTCGAGTTTCGTGATCATCGTATCAAGGGCGGCTCAAGCCTTCACTCGATATCCCCACTGGAAACCTGCGTACGGCTCCGGCGGCACCTCTGGCGCGAGAGGATCAGCACCGAAGTACAGTTCCTTAGTTTCGATCAACCCGAGGCGCTCAAGCCGGTCCATGGTGACGCTGAGCCCGTCGGTGGGGACGTCGATAAGGTGACACAGGTCAATGAAACCGGTCCAATCCGCACCTCGCGCACGAAGCACTTCAATTACGGTCCGCATTGTTTGCCTCGGATGGTAAACCGGGCGTCCGGCCCTGGCGTGCTCTCGGTTATGCAATCGAAGCCACATCCAACGATCCGGCATACGCCGACGGCGCAGTTCCTGCGCGCTTACCGGGTAAAGCGAGAGTTCCTGTTGTGCAGAGGCGCTCATGTGATCGGGCTGACGATGTACGCCGACGGCGTGTCTTCGGGGTCGTTGATTCGCTGCGGGCCGCCGACGCGTTCGGCGAAGGCGACGGCCTCGAAGAGGGCGAACTTCTTGTGGTAACGCTGCTCCAGGCGGAGCAGCTCGGCCTCGGCGCGATCCCGCGAGGATTGGAAGATCGTGGGCCTGTTCTCCGGCGGGATGAACTCGCCGTGCAGGGCGTCGCCGCCCCACTGCGTGGCAATGATGACCCAGCGCTTCTCGTTGGCGGTGTCGCCGAGGATCACGACTCATCCCCTCCTTCTGTCCACTCCACGGATTCGCCTTCCGCGTCGCAGTGCGGCGGGGGCCAGCCGTGCTTGCGGATGTTGAGCATGCGGACGGTGAGTGCCCAGCACCGGTAGATCGTCATCGCGGCAATCCAGGCGACGACGCAGAGCGCGAAGCAGGCCAGTTCCGGGTGCTCGAACGCGAGTTGCCAGGCGTTCATGACCGCTCCCAAGGTTGAACGTACGGCAAGCCGAGTGCGCGGAAAATGTCGAACTCCTCCTCGCTAGCGATCACCGTGTTGTCTCGTGTAACGCCGCGCGACGGCGAGAATCGAAACCCCTGGGCGCGCGCCCGGTCGGCGAGCCAGACGTTGTGGAACGCACTGCCGGTGCGCGCGAGGAGCAGCGCGCCGTAGTTGCTGGGCTCGGGGGCGATGAGGTCTCCCGTGCCGTCGTGGGCGAACCAAAGGTCGAGCTGGAATCCATTGGCGAGGCGGAACTCCACGTACTGCTCGCCCTCTTTCAGCAGCGTGGCACCCTGCTTGCAACGGGCCAGGATCGCCTCGCGGCCGGTGAGACCGGCGGGCAGGCAGACGATGTCGATGTCGCCACACGTCTCGCGCTGGCGGCGGATCGAGCCGGCGATCTCGATCCGGCGGCAATGCGGAATCAAGGCATCGCGGACCTTGCAGGCGAGGTCGCTCGCCTGGAGCAGGGGGAGGCGTTCGCCGGGTGTGAGCATCGTCACTCCCCCACGGCCTGCGCGGCCTTCTTGGCCGCTTTGGCGGCGTTCTTCTCCGACCTCTCGACCGTCTTCACGGCCTTGCCCAGGTTGACGACGTTTGTGTCGACCTTGAGGTTCTCCTTCGGCTTCCGCGCGAGGCCGAACTTTGCCAGCTCCGCGTCGTCCAGCTCCGCGAGAGCCTCGCGGTTGAGTTCGGTCTTCCTACGGAGCAACTCCGCGCGGCCGGCGGCCTCGATCAGGACGATGCTGGCCTCCTCGTTGGCGACGACGAGTTCCTTGCTGCTGGTGAACTTCACCGCGCCGTAGGGCGTCTTGACGGTCTTGGCGTCGGAGAACCAGGACTGGTTGCGCCGGGCAATGACCTCCAGCGCGGCCTCCGTCTCGCTGATGGTGGACTGGATCTTCGCGTACCGTTCGCGCTGGCCGGCGACGAGTTCGAGGTAGCCGCGTTCGATCTCGCGCTCCATCTCGTCGAGCATGCGACGGGCTTCGCCGAGGACGGCGAGCAGGTTGATGGCGGACTCGAAGTCGCCGGTGCGCGGGGCGTTGATGAGGGTGTCGGGTGTGATGGTATTCATACTTTGGAGGGTGTGGAGGTGGAGAGGAGCGGGGCGAAGTGTTCGAAGGCGTTGGCGTGTTCGGTGAGTAGCTTTTGTGCGTTGAGGTGGAACAGGGCCTTGGCCTTGGTCTCCTTCGAGCAGCGCATGCCGACTTCGGCCTCGTCTTTCGCCAGCCGCATCAACCTCTCGCCGCGATCCAGGTGGTAGTCGGCCAGCTGCCGTAGATCGGCGATGGTCATGGCGTGGAGGTGAGGAGGAGGTGGAGCCAGGTGGAGGCCGTGCAGCCTCCGGCGAGCAGGCACGCGGCGATGAGGAGCGCGGTGCGGCGGGACAGGGTGATGGGAGCGCGGGTGTGCTCGATGAGCGGAGAGCGGAGATGGGAGATGGGAGATCGGGGATGAGTTTTCATACGATGGGGCCTTTCTTGCCGGCGGCGGCGGCGAGGACGTGGACCTTGCCGCCGATGACTTCGGCGATGATGTCGAGGGGGTGGGTGTCGCCGCTCTCGAGCCAGCGTCCGTCGGGACGCCAGGCCTCGGGGCGGCCGGGGTCGTGATTGAGGTGCCCGAGCAGGTTGAACCCGCAGGCGGGCGCCACGCATTGTTCGACGGTCGCGAACTTCTGGTTGCGGAGCATGACCGTGACGGGGAGCGGCTGGTGGAACGGAGTGGTCATCCGGCAGCCCTCCGGCGGGTCGCGATGATCTCGCGCGCCCAGTTGAGGTGTGCGTGCACTTGTTCGAGTGCCTCGGTTGCCAGCCCGATTTGACCGGCGAGCAGGTAGCACTCTCCGGAGGCCAGAAACGTTCGGGCGCCTTCGAGCGCGAGGTCGAGATTGTCGGTGGGCTCGCTCATGCCGCCCCTTTCAAGAAGATCGCGGCCATGCGGTCCGCCGTCCACGTGCTGAGGGCGAACTGCTGCCGTACGCTCGGATCTCCGTGATTCACCTGCTCGACCTGCACGACGAAGCCGCGCCGGCACTCGCACTCGGCCATGAAACCGTCCTTGTGCCAGTTCCTCCGCCGCCGATCCGGCTGGCGGCCGAACCACCTGACGAAGAACACGTGGGCGAAGGCCCGGATACGTAGGTTGCTGTGCCAGACCTTGCCTGGCCAGAACTCGAAGCGATGACCGTGCCGAAACACATGCACGACGTACTCACGCGTCGCCGGTGGCCGGCGTGTGATGCCGATGAGGGCGTTGCCTGCTTGGTCGATCACGCCGCCTCCTTATCCCAGCCATGCGCCGGCTGCTGCTTGTTGCGCTCGATGGCGAAGTGGGCCTTGAGGAAGTCGGCCCACTCGATCTCCGTGCGGCTGTCGTCGGACGCGAGGTCGTTCGCCAGACGGAACCGCTCGACGATGCCCGTGAGACCGACCTTCTCGGCGAGCTGCTTGAGCACGAGCCAGGGCGTGTCGGTGAGGCCCTTCGCGACGGTGATCTCCTCGTGCCGCTCCGACCAGTTGAGGCCGGCGTCCTCGGCGAACATGCGGATGTCTTCGACCAGGGGGCGGTCGCCGAGGTTGACGACGTGGACGCCGCGGCGGAAGACCTGCTCCAGCTCGCGGGCGCAGTCGCGCGAGATCTCGTCGTACTTGAGCTGGGTGAAGGTGAAGACGAAGCCGGCCTTGGTCGCGTCGAAGATGCGGCGGAGCTGCTCCATGCACGCGAAGAACGACCCGCGGCGGTAGACGTTGGCGAGGAGGTGCAGCTCGTCGAAGATCACGACCATGTCGGGCGTGAGGGCCTTCTTGATGCGGACGATGAGGTCGGGCGTGTTGGCCTTCGGGCTGATGCCGAGCTTCGCGGCGAGGGCCTGCAGGAGGCCGCGCAGGCCGTTGACGGCCTCCAGCTCCACGATGATGGACTTGCCGTGGTTGTTCTCGATGCAGTACTGGCGGCCGGCCCACGTCTTGCCGAGCTGCGAGGCGGAGATGATGAAGACGGGGGTGTTGCTCTTGCGCGCCTGGTCGCAGGCCCAGAAGAACTTCTTCGCCGTGGGCGTGAGGAGGAAGCGTTTGGCGCCGAGCTTCGCCCGCGAGAGTTCGATCCGACGGAAGGCCTTGAGGTTCTTGATGAGCTTCTCCGGGGCATCGAGCTGCTTGCGCGTCTCGGGGTGCAGGTACTTCCCCGAGTACACCTTGTACATGGTGTTGGTGTTGTAGCCGACGCGGTCGCAGAAGACGTCGAACGGCACGGGGTGCGCCGGGTCGATGCACCAGGTGAAGGCCCAGACCAGGAGGTCCTTGGCCTCGGGGGTCATGTAGGCGATGTTCGCCCGCATGGAGTCGAGGGAGAAGCGCCAGGAGGCGCGGACGTTGTCGCCCTGGTTGGCGGCGGCGCGCTGCTGCTGGGCCGCGAGGGAGTCCGTCTCCGAGGCTTGCGTCTCGGTGTCGGCGGTGGTGGGTTCGTTGGCAGTGACCATGATGTGTTTCGTTGCGTGTTGTGGTTTCACTCCGGCCCGCGGGCGCTGTAACGCTCGCGGGCCATCGCGTTAAAAGAGCTTGGTGGCGTCGAGGTCGTCGGCGCGCTGCAGGGCCTTGGCAGTGACGTTGCCGCGGCGTTCCACCTCGCCGGTCGCGGCGATGCCGGCGGCGAGTTGCGCGGCGGCGGCGGCGTGGTGGGGCTGGGCACCGGGGCGGCCGGTGGCGAGGGCTTGCGTGACACCTGCGCGGGCGGGCGTGGCCTGCGAGGCGGCCTCCTTGGCCCAGGCTTCGAGCTTCGCGGCGTTGCTCTCGCGCATGGCCAGGAGGGCCTTGTTCTCGTCTTCGTGGCGGGCGCGCACGGGGGCGAGGACGTGCTTGGTGATGAGGCGCGTGATCTCGCCCTGTTCCTCGGCGAGGGCGGCGCGGTCGCGGATATCGACGGCCCCGCGGCGGCGGACGGCGCCGATGTAGCGGCCATCCAGATACGTGACGTGGAGGACGTTGGGCGCGGAGGGATCGAGGTAGCCGAGGAGGTCGGTGCCCTCGGGGAGGCGCATGACCGGGGAGTCGGCGTCGGCGAAGGTGTAGCCCTCGCCCAGGTGCGTGAAGGTGAGGCGCAGGTTTTGGAGCTTCACCTTCTTCGGGGCGAGGAGGAGGAGCGCGAGGGCGTGCTCCTGCACGCGCACCCACGACAAACCTTTGGTGAGGCGCGCCCAGCGCTCGCGCGGGCTTTCCTTGCGCGGGAGCGGCGTGCAGGCCAGGAGCGTGTCGCGGTCGAGCTGCTGGGCCTGGGCGAGCGTGAGGCAGGCGGAACCGTCCGGGAGGCGGTAGTCGTACAATTCCTCGAACCCCTGCATCGTATGCTGGGTGCGCTGCTCCAGGAAATCGAAGACCCGCGTGTACGCGGTGAGGGCGTCCTCGTAGAGCCAGAAGCCGGTCTGGAGTTGGGCGACCTGCTCGTGCGTGAGGCCCTCGGTGTTGAGGAGCTTCTCGGCGTAGAGGAGCTTGGCGGCGTGGTCGCCGGGCTGGAGCTGGTACTGTGCGCCTTTCTGGCCGGCGAAGGCGCCAGCGTGGTTCCAGGCGAGGTTGAAGAGCGACTCGATCCAGCCCTTCTCCCAGGGCTTGCCGCCGCGCTCGACGAAGCCGTTGCCGAGCACCTTGTCGGCAATGAGGCCGGTGCGGGCGACCTGCACGCCGAGGAGCGTCTGGAGCATTTGCGCGACGTCGTCGGTGATGGCAGCGGCGGCGTTCTCGCAAAGGATGGTGACGCCGTAGCCCTGGGGCAGGCCGTGCGTGCTGAAGATATCGAGGAGCAGGTGTTGGACGTCGTTTCGGGTGATGGCCATCTTGCGGCCGTCCTCGTGCTTGAAACGGGGCTTGAGGCCGAAGCCGACGCGGCAACGGGTGGCGACATCGATGGCGATGAGCCCGGTGCAGGTGCAGATCTCGAAGCGGCCGGTCTTGGGGTTGCGGTCCTGGACGAGGATGTCGGTCTCGAAGTCATCGATGGTGATCAGCTCCATGGGGCGGAGCGTGCTCGTGTCGCGGATGACGTGCGGGAGGTAGGCCTTGGCGGCGGCGAAGCCGCGGCGTGCGAGGGCGCGCTCGGCCTTCGTGCTCTGCTTGGTGTACAGGTTGCTCTGCGACCAGCCGCGGGGGAAGAAGCCGAAGGGGTAGCGCGCGGGCGTGTCGCGCTCGGGGAACTGCGTGGCGTAGTACTCGCTCCACGTGCCGTAGCCGGGGATCGAGGCGCCCTGCGCCCACTCGGCCTTGATCTGCATCATGACGGCGCGGGCCGGGTTCTCGCGCTTGTTCTGCTCGACGCGGCGGCGGAAGAACTCGACGAACTCGGCCGGCACCGCGGAGGAGCCGCGCCACTGCGGGACGAGGACGCGCCAGTCGCGGGTCTTCTTGTACGCGTAGTACAGGGTCTTGAGGTTGGCGGCGGAGAAGCCGCGGCCCGGATGCTCCAGGGCGAGGCGGTGGCAGGTGGCGACCACGCCCTCGGGGGACGAGCGGATGGCGTCGAACATCTGCAGGAGGAGCGCGATCCGCTGGCGCTGCTCGTCGGTCGTGCAGTTGTGGAACTCCTCGTGGTGCGCGAGCGGCACGATGGCGGCGACGGTGGCCGGGACGACAGGCGAAGGCTGAAGGGCTGAAGGCTGAAGGGCTGATGTCGTGGCGTCGTGCATGCTGTCGAAAGGCTGAAGGGCTGAAGGGCTGAAAGACTGAAACCGGAGGGGCTCAGACGGTGACGGCGGTGGCTTTGCCGCGGGCCTCTTCGTAGAGGCGGGTGAAGGTGCTGTAGGTGTCGGTCACCTCGGCCTTGAGGGTGTCGAGCTGCTGGGGCGTGAGGCGGAGGAGCGACTCGCGGTTGGCGACGATCTGGCGGTAGTCGTAGACGTGCTTGGCGACCTGGGCGAAGTAGTCCTCGGCGGCACCGGGGGCGGGGGCGTCCTCGTCGTCGTTGGCGAGTTCCTTCTTGAGGCCGACGCTGCGGATGCCGTGCTTGATGAGGAGGTCGGTGAGAGAGATCCCGCCGACGAACTTGGACACCTTGGAGAAGAACTCCTTCGCCTGGTGCGAGTCGCCGACATCGAGCGCGAGCTGATCGCCGGGCAACGCGAGGAGCGTCGGTTTCTGGATCTTCGTTCTTTCAACGAAGATCTGGCTAAGGCGCATGTAGTAGCTGACGTTCTTGACGGCCGTGGCCTTCGACCAGCCTTGGATCTTCGCGAGGTGTTTCTCCTGCCAGTCGCGAAACTTCCCGTGCGGGAGGGAGGCCTTCACCCGATGGAGGGTGAGGCCGGCCACGACCGCCCCGATGGCGGCCTTCGATTCGAGTTCGCCCACGGCGGCGACCTGGGCGACGGCCACTTCGGAGAGCTTGGCGAGGCCGTCCTTTTTGACGGCAAACTCGGGGTGAGAGAGGAGGACGAGAGCGTTGTTGGACTTGGGCATGGAAGGTTGAGGAGGCGGGATGAGTCCGGCGGCCTTGCGGGCCATGTGGATCGCGGGCGCGGAGAGGCGGCGACGGTTGCGGGCGCGACAGTAGTGGGCGCGCAGCCCGCGTTCGGTGAAGTTGCGCCGGGCACACCAGGGGCACGTGAGGAGGATCTCGGTGTTCATGCGGCGAGGTACTCCTTCAGTTCGCGGACGAGATCGCGGAGCGTGGCGCGCGGCAGATCGCGCAGGAGGCGCATGCGCTCGGCGGGAGACGTGGTGAGGGAGCGGACGACGTAGTTACGATACTCCTCGACCGGGATGCGGTAGCAGGCGCGCGAGGCGCCGAGCCCGCGGTGATCGAGAGCGACGAGTTTCCCTTCGGCGATGAGGTCGACGACGTGCTTGGGGGTGATGCCGAGCTTGCCCGCGACCTCCTCGACCCGGAGCGAGACGCGGCCGGGGAAATCGAGGCTGGCGAAGGGGAACTGGAGTTGCTCGGACATGGTGGACGGGCTTGATTCAGGCGCGTGGTCGGGCTGGACTATAGCGATGTCGGACTCTCCAGCTCGGGATGCGTCAAGGCAGTGGCGAGTGATTGCGCATCACGCGCGGGCTGCTGTCGGAGACTTGCCGCATGGCGCAGAGCCGGAGCCGGCCCCCGTGAGTCCAGGAGATGAATGGAAGTGGGGAATGCTGCGCGAAGCGGCAGAGGAAGAGCACCTGCTGCCTTGCCTAGAAGGACTCGCGCACTGGCGAGAGACAGGGCAATGGCCCAAGCTCGCACCCGAAGCCGCATTCCTTGCCAGCGACCGATTGGAGTGGGCTGCACGGTTTGCAGAGCTGCTCGCCACGCCGCATAGTGCTGAGACAACGATTCCAGTCGCGGTGAGTTTTCCCGCTGGGACCCCGGTTCGCGACGCGATCCATTGGATCGCGGTTGATCTTTATCGGCGCTATTCGCCGAGCACGTTGAGGCGCTGGTGTGATCGCCGGCCTGACGATCTCTACCGCTGAAGAGAGCGGTGTTAAGGCTCTCGATGGAGGGTTTGGACCAAGGTTTGGAGGATTGCATTTTGGGACTGGGTTGAGGGGGATCAGCGGTTGGCCCGCTCGTACCGCGGCAGGAGACGCGAGACGCAGGCGAAGTAGTCGGAGAGCGACGCGCGGGGGTCGTGTTCGAGGATGCCCTCGGCCATGCCGAAGGCGCGGAAGAGGAGCGTGCAGCGGTGATGCTCGGGCAGGGCGAGCAGCCGGTCGAAGAGTACGCCGGGCGACTCGTCCTTCGACGGTGGCGGGATGACGAAGGTATCGGGAGCGAGGGTGCTACCGCGCGGCAAGACGACGGCGCCGGGGTGTTCCGCAGCAGAGCTCATCGTGCGTCCTTTCCGCCGAGGTTGAGTCGGAGTTGCCGACAGTCACGGTCGAGCGCATCGGCTTGTTCGGCCAGCGCCCGGAGTTGCACGAGGACGTCGTCACTGCTGGTCAACGATGCCAGCGCCCGTAAGTACTCGGCTTGCCGGCGCGGCGGCATCTCGCACACACCGTCGAGAACAAGGTTGGTGATCAGCAGTTCCGCCGGGCTCATCGTACCCCCTCCCTGATCTTGGTGATGATCTTCGCCGCCTCCGGCCCTCCCCTACGGCGCCCGTCGAGCACTGCGTACACGGTCTTCACGTTGAAGCCGTGCATCCGGGCGAACGAAGAGTAGCGAAGGCCCGAGCGAGTGATCTGTGCCTTGAGGTCCGTGCGCGGTTTGAATTTGGCCTTGTGGGGGGCGGTCATTTTTGCTCCGATGTCGTAAATTTACTACGCCCAAAGCGTAACCATGCAAGAGAAAATTGCGCTTTCTTCCGCTTCTATCGCAAAACGACTCGCCTACTTGCGAGAGAAGCAGCGCCTTACCCTCAGCGAACTAGCTGAGGGCAAGGCCTCGACGGCTAAGAGTTGGGAGGACGGGAAGACCCCGCGGGGCGATAGGTGGCATGGAATCGCACAACGACTCCGCCTATCGGAAATCTTCATTTTCCACGGGCGGCCCGAGAGCCCCGAGGATTACGCTTTCATTGAAAAATGGCGCAATGAGATCGAAGAGGCCGATGACTGGCTGAACGACCCTCGGCACATTCGGGGTCCGGAATGGCGCGCCTCAGAAAAAGATCATGGCGCAGCCGGGCATCTTGAGGCTATCGCGCGAGAAAAGCTGGAGAGCATAATCCGTGCTGCTGAGGGGCGCCCCGAGCGGCTCGGATGGATAGTTGTCCAGATGGATTCCCATCTATCTTGCCCTCCGAATTGGGAGCCCTCTCGGGATCCCACCGAGAACCGTGCGGTCCGCGCCGCCATCGAAGAAGGCCGCCGTCGCGGATTCCGCCAGGCCGCGGAGGCAATCAAGGAGCCTCCGCCGGAGAAGAAGGGAGAACAACTCGGTTGAAGCCGCGCGCCTCCATGCCTGTGACGTGTTCCATGAGTGCCCGGCGGTCGTCGAGGACGTCGACCAGCGTGCGCACGAGGGGACAGGTGCGGCATGCAGGAGGCGGAGGCACTGGACAGGCCGCCGGAACTTCGTGCATGAGGGACTTATCGGCAAAGCAGGGGCATTTCTTTTCAGGAGTTTATCGGCACTCTTTCCTAGTGCTGGAGGGCGATTGTCCGCGTTCGCCGCCGTGGCGAGCGTCGCGACGTGGCGCACACTCCCCTGAAGCTCCTGCCCGAGATCGCGAAGGCGGCACCCGCGCGGGCGAAGTCGCTCAACCTGGCGTTCTCCACCTATGTGGCGCTGCTGATCGAGAACCAACACCGGCACCCGGTGCGCTTGCGGGCGCTGCCGGCCGCGACCGATCTGGTGCGCGTTCACGTGCCCTGCAGCTGGCGTGCAGGGCTTCGGCCGCTCGCCTCCCGGCTCGCCGACCAGGCGGGGCTCAGCGTCAACGCCTTCGTCGAAGCCCTGATCGCGAATGAACTCCTCTCGCCCGAGCGGGACTTCGTCATCCGCGCGGGTACAACGAAACCGCACCTACAGCTCAAGTCATGAAGTACGCCGACCCTCACACAACTCCGATTCTGGGAACCCTCTGTTACATCGCTGCGTGGCTATGCGTGCTGCCTCTGGCGTACTCGTTCTATGTGATGTACGAGCTTTCGAGGCAGGATGCTGAACACTCAGCCTTGGTGATGAGCTTGGCCTTTGTAGCCGGCTCCGTGTTCGCAGTGCTTTTTTTTGCCGGGCTCGGTCAAGTCTTCGCGCTGCTTGGACGGACGGCGTCGGCCTCGGAGCGGACGGCGGAAGCGGTCGAGGCAATGGCCGAGATGGAACGTCGGCGAAACGCGGGGTCATCGTCGATGATCTCGGCCCGCTAAAGTGCAGATTTCCAGTTTCCCCATGAGAACAAAAAACATGTCAGTGGCCCTCGGGCTGGCGTTCGCGCTGGCCCTTCTGTCGGGGTGCGCAAGCACCGGTAACGAGTCGCTCCGCAAAGAGACCGAGACTTCTGTCGCAACGAAGATCATCGAGGGCAAGACCTCGAAGGCGGAGGTGCGCTCGATGTTTGGCTCGCCGGCCAAGACCTCGTTTACCGACGGGGGCCTCGAAATCTGGACCTACGAGATGGCCAAGATGAAAGCCGACGCCGTGAACTACATCCCCATCGTCGGCCTCTTCGGCGCCTCGGCGTCCGGCGTGAAGAAGGAGCTGGTGGTGCTCTTCGACGAGCACGGCCTGGTGAAGCGTTACTCGATGAGCGAGTCGCAGGTCAGCACGAAGACCGGTATCTTCAACAACTGAGCAGGCAGGTTCAGTGAACCTTTCGAGCCCCGCCTTCGCGGGGCTTTTTTGTGCCCTCCTCAGAGGGAGAAGAGTTCAAATGTTACCTTTCAGGGTAACATTTGAGAATAGAAGGAATGGGCTAACTGGTCGGGGTGACGTCACCCAGTGGGCCTGATATTCTCGGCGCCTCACATGGCGCTGCCCACGACGACCCTTCTCGGTTTTTCCCCTCCGCTGGTCAAGGCGGGAAGGGTCGTCCTGCCCGTGCGCATCGACTCCGGGCTGCATGGCCTGGGCATGAGCGTGCCGATGGCCCGCGAGATCGCGCAGGCCCTGCTCGACAAGACGTCGCCCGAGGCCCTCGCAAAGAAGGGACCCCGCCCGCAACCGCACACGCCGGAAGGGCCGATCCTCAAACCGAAAGGGGAGATCCTGTGACGACCCTCAGGGAGGCAGGAGGCAGGAGCCAGGAGGCAGGACATCCACGCCCGTGCGTGTGGGTGTTCGTCAACGGCATCCTTACCTTCCCCGGCAAGAGCCAGGGGTGGACGGACCGCGCGGTTACGTGGCTGCAGTGCCGGTACAAGCACAAGGCCGAGAAGTGGGAATACCTCGCCGGCCCGTTCACGCGACGCCTGCGCCAGCAGGCCCGCGCCCGGAAGATCGCCACGCTCATGGGCTACTATCAGGAGCACGGGATCGACGTGATCCTGGTCGGCCACTCCAACGGCTGCGATCTCATTGCCCGCGTGCTCGCCCTCCGCGGAACCAAGCCGTGGTACTACCGCTACCCGGTGCGGTCGGCCCACCTCTTTGCAGCGGCTGCCGACTGGAGCGATTTCCGCGCAGCGTTGGACGCCGGCAACCTCCTCCGCCTCCACCTCTACGGCAGCGACAACGACCGCGCCCTCAAGCTCGCCCGCCTCTCCCGCCTGTGCTTCGGCTGGCTTGGCCTCGGCTACGGCACCCTCGGCCTGCAGACGGCCGAGGTGGAGTACGAAGATCGCAACCACCGCCGCGACCTGCACCTCGGCCCGCGCGTGTTCGACCACGCCAACGACTCTTTCGGCCACAGCACCTGGTTCGCCCGCGGCGCGCGCTTCGAGGCCACCATGGTTGCCCTGGTGCGGAACGAAACCCTCCACACCCCCGAACTCGCATGAAGACGATCCTTGTTCTCCTCACCCTCGCCGTCGCGGCTCTCGCGAGCGGTTGCGCCACCAAGAGCATCGAAGCCGGTGCGACCAAGCTCAACGTCTCCAACCCAATGGGACTGTCGGCGAGCATCGAGCTGCCGAAGAACCTCGAAGCGGAGGACCTGCTCGTCGAGGTCGACCCCACCACGGGCACCTACCGCCTGAGCGCCAAGAAGCTCAGCACCGACGCCGGCACCGTGATTGACCGCGCCGGCGCCGCCCAGGCCGCCGCGGTCGGCAAACTCGCCGATACCGTGTCGGCCCTGGCGCCGCTGCTCATCCCGCCGCGTGCCTCAGCACCGCCGCGCGCGCCCGACTGGTCCATCGTTACCACTCCCTTGGGCGTCGCGCCCGCGCCCGAGACACCCCCGGAGCCCGCCCAGGACTGAGCCCTCTCTTCCGCCCGCTTCATGCTGATTCTCGCCCAACTCACCGAACGCACGGCCGACGCCCTTGTCGTGTGGATGGTAGGGGGCAGCGCCGCGATCTTCGCGATCAACCAGGTGCTGACCTTCTACAAGGCACACATCAAGGAACAGCCGACGCCGTCCGACACGTACGCGACCAAGGCCGAGCACGCACTGCTCGCCGGCCGCGTGGACCGGATGAGCGGCGAGATCGCCCAAGGCTTCGAGCGCCTCGATCACAAACGATCCGCCAGCATCGCCGGTCTGCACCAGAAGCTCGAAACGTCGACCACCGATATCCGCCGCGAAATCAAGACCGACCTCGGCCATGTGCACGACCGCATCAACACCGTGCTGCAACGTGTGAGCGAACTGAAGGGGGTCATGGACCGATGAGGACGCCCCGCCAACACGAGATCGACCGCGCCGTCGTGCGGGTCGTCAACTCCATGCCATTCGGCGTTCTGCTGCCCGAAACCGCGCTGCGACGGGAAGTCGGCATGCACGTTTTCCCCGAGCCCACCACGGCCGAACTCGACGAAGCGATCCGGCATACGGATACGCAGCGACGCATGATCGGGATTCTCACCGAGACCGGCACGAAGTGGCAAATTACCGACACCGGCCGCTTGTGGCACACGCAGAATCCATGAGCCGCACCCCGACACTCTTCGGCGACGTGCTCGTGTGCGTCGGCCTGTTCATCGCAGGGCTCGCGCTCGCAATCCTGCTGGCGACCTACGTTGGGCTCATGCTCTTCGGCCCCGATCTCTTTACCACGCGTGAGGCCGGCCAAGGGCCAACCACCTCCTCACCTCACCAGCCGGGCGTCCGTGCCCCGCGTGGTTCAACCTTCCCGAACGACCGCACCGTCTCGGGCCTTAAACTGTCGGCCGATTGCCGCCTGACCATAGCGGCGCCGGGGCACCGCAGCCCGGTTAAGCAATACGGAGGGGATTGGACTCCTCCCACGCTGTCGGCCGACAGCAAGTTTATCCTACCCACCACACGTGAACACGCGCGCCCTGCACCTCATGCCGCGGCATGGGTTGCATCCGCCGCGGCCGGGATGGGCGTGAGCCCGGCCGCCGATCTGTCGTGAACCATGGCCAAGAAACCACGTTCCGACAACAAGCTCGCGAGCCTGCCGCCGCAACTGCGGGAGCAGGTCGTCGCCTGGCTGGTCGACGAGAACCTGCCCTACGTGAAGGTGCAGGAGCGCCTGCACATGGATTTCGGCGTGGAGGTCTCCCTCGGCGCGCTCTCGCGGTTCTATGCCACCTCGTGCTTCTCGGTGCGCTCCTCCCAGGCGAAGGAGTTTGCGGAGCACGTGGTACAGGAGGCGCTCAAGATGGATGCCACGTACGACCAGGCGACGCTGGCTCTCATCCGGCAGAAGGCGTTCGAGCGGGCGTACGCACGCGAAGGCAACCTCGACGAATTGCAAATCCTCGCGGGGATCATCGGCGACTCGGAGAAGCTCCGTCTCAAACGCGAGCAGCTCTCGCTGGATCGCGAGAAGTTCCGCCAGCAGATCAAGAGCGACGTGGAGAAGGGTCTCGATGCGTTGCACGCCGAGATCAAGGGCAATGCCGCGGCGCTGCAACTCTTCGAGAAGATGAAGGCGCTCGTCCTTGCAAGCGTGGAGGGCTCGCGCGCATGAGCGAGCGGCGCACAGGATCGGCCTTCGCCGGTCTCGATGCCCGGCTCTCGCCCGCGCCCGCGGTCGAGCGGCCGCCGGTGGATTCGTTCCACCACTTCCTCCGCACGGAGATGCGCGTCCGCATCCAGAGCGGCGAGGCCGCCGGCACGTATGGACCGTACACATTCGACGGCCGCGCCGCGCTGGAGGAGGTCGTGCACTGCATCGACCACATCCTTGGCTCGACCACGGGCACGCCGCTCAAAGACGCGAAGGTCGCCCTCGCGGGCGGAGCCCAGTTCGGCAAGACGACCCTCGAACTCGCGCTCGCCGCGTACGTCTCCTCGTGCCGGTTCCTCAACCCCATCGTCTACCTGCCCGACGACAAGCTCGCCGACGGGATCGTCGACGCGAAGTTCCGCCCCGACGTGATCGACCAGATCGGCTGGTTCGCGCGCATGACGAAGGTCGGCCGCGCAGTCAACGAGTCGGGCAAGGCCGTTAACACCAAGGGCGCCTTCCTGGTGACCAACGGGCAGCGCAAGGCTGTCGGCATGTTCCGCGGCCTGCAGAAACCGCCGACGTCCTTCACGGCCGACGTCGTCATCGAGGACGAGAAGGACGACATCAAGCCGGCCATGGCGAAGTTCGTCTCCGGCCGCATGACCGCCTCGGCAATGCGCTTCCACCTGGAGATCGGCACGCAGCGCGTGCACGGCTCGGGCCAGAACAAGGTATGGGCCAACGGCACCCAGGGCGTCGTGCTCCTCGCCACGCCCAGCACCTGGGCGGCGTTCGATGCGGCGCGGTATGTGCGGACCGACTACGGCCACCGCCACGTCGTGGAAAAGCCGCCCGGATTCATCAACCCCGAGGAGGCATGGCCGCAGATCTGCCGCCTCGCGGTCGACGGCACGCCGCGGCCCGACGATCCCGTGCTCGGCTTCGAGGGCGACTTCCGCCGCCCCGGCTCCGACCAGGTGTGGACGTACGAACCCGGCCAGACGTTCTACTACGCGCATCCCGAGACGGGCGAGCCGCTCGATTGCGAGCGCCCCCTCTGGCACCATCGCGTCCCGGCGAAGCTCAAGCTCCAGCTCTTCACCTTCCGCGTCGCCCAGATCGGCACGCCTGCCATCGACCTCCAGCAGATCGTCGCGCACTGGACCCGCGCCGTCGGCGACGCCGAGGAGATGGTGACCTTCCGCTGCGACCGGCAGGCGCTGCCGAAGAGCGCCTCGCAGGCCCTCACGCCGGAGATCCTCACCCGTGCGCAGAAGACCGACCCCTACATGCTGGGCGCGGTGCGGGCCGGGCAGCCGCGCTTTGCCGGCCTCGACACCGGCGACCGCTGCTTCTTCACCGTGCGCGAGACCGCCAGCCCGGCCGACAAGCGCCTCGTGTACGCGGCGCAGGTCGCCGTCGGCGACGTGGTAGCAAAGGTCTCCCGCCTCTGCGCCGCCCACGGCGTGCAGACGCTCTTCATCGACGAACGCCCCGCTGTGAGCGAAGCGCGCACGCTCGCCCTCATCCTCAACGGTCTCACCGAGATCGGCACCGCCTGGCCGCGGGTGAACTGGAAGGACAAGACGACGTACGTCGCGCTGCCCGGCGGTCTCACCTGGGACGGCGCGAACCAGAAGTGGCTGAATCTCCGCTGCGCCGTCGTGCGCTTCTCCAAGAACCAGCTCGGCGCCGGCATCGAGCAGAGCGGGGCGGAGTTCGAGGAGAACGGGCAGACGAAGTTCGTGCCGCTCATCGCGTGCAACCGCTTCGAGAGCATCGACCGGGTGGTCCGCGAGTTCCTCACCCCGACGGAGAACGTCGTAGAGGTGATCAAGGTCGAAGGCCGCAACCAGGTGCGCCAGCTCCCCGCGATGCGCCTGCCCCTGCGCACGCCCGGCGCGCCCGGCATCCTGGAGGTCGTCGAGCAGCACTTCCTCGCAGGCTCGCAGCGCGCCAAGGACGAGAAGACGGCGGAGATCGGCGACTACCTCGACGGGATCGAGAACCACTTCCTCCTAGCCAACGCCTACAGCGGCCTCGCCGAGACCATCGGCGGCACGGCGGTGGCCGCACCTTTCCACTACGAACGCGTCGTCGACGACGCGGATGACTACGAGGCCGAGTCCACGCGCCTGTTGCACGGGGGAGTGAACGTCTGACCATGGCCACGACTAAACGCAGACCTCGCAAGAGCGCGCCCCTGATCGGGGCCGACCGGGTTGCCCAGGCGATCCAGTACCAAGCCGTGGGCATGCGCGGCCTCACGCCCCAGCGCCTCACGCGCGTGCTTGACGATTTCAGCACCGGCCACCTGCGCGACGCCGCGCTGCTCTGGCAGAAGATGCGCGAGCGCGACGATGTGCTCGTCTCCGTCACCGAGAAGCGCGAACTCGATGCGGCGCTCCTGGATTGGGAGATCCTCACGGTCGACGAGTCGCCCGAGGCCGGCCGCCACAAGGAAGCGCTCGAAGCCTTCTACAACAACCTCTCGGCCACGCACACGCTCGACGAGAATCAGCGGGGCGGCATCGCCACGCTCATCCGCCAGATGATGCACAGCGCGGGGCACAAGTACGCCGTGCACGAGATCGTGTGGGATCCCACCGCGAGCGACCTCACCGCGGAGTTCCGCTTCGTCCCGCTCCAGTTCTTCGAGAACACGACCGGGCGCCTGCGCTACCTGCCCACCGACGGCGCGTACCGCGGGATCCCGCTCGAGGACGGCGGGTGGATGGTGACCGTCGGCGCGGGCCTCATGCAGGCCTGCAGCATCGCCTACTTCTACAAGCACCTCCCGCTCCGCGCGTGGCTCTCCTGGTGCGACAAGTTCGGCATGCCCGGCCTCCACGGCGAGACACCGGCCGCGCCGGGATCGGATGAGTGGAAGAAGTTCCGCGAGGCCCTCGCCGCCTTCGCCCAGGACTGGGCGCTCATCACCACACCCGGCTCGAAGATCACACCCATCGAGGCCAGCGCCACCGGCACGGCCCCGCACGTGGACCTGGTCGAGCGCATGGACCGGGCGATGGCCCGCGTATGGCGCGGCGCCGACCTCGGCACCATGAGCCAGGAAGGCGAGGCCACCGGCAGCAACCCGCAGGAGAGCGAGACCGACATCCTCGCCGCCGCCGATGCCATCCTCATCAGCGAGACGCTCCAGCACTACGTCGACGCGTACGTCATCCGCTACCGCTTCGGCACCGATCCGCTCGCGTACTTCCAGCTGCGCCCGAAGCAGAAGGTCAACCAGGACCTCGAACTACGGATCGACGACTACCTCATCAAGTGGGGCTGCGGCCGCGCGAAGAACGATCTCCTCTCCAAGTACGGCCGCCCCGAGCCCGATGCCGGCGAGGAGCTGGCCACAGCCCCGAGCGCCGGCCTCGGCATGCCCGGTGCAGGCGGGTTTCCGCCGCGCGGCAACCCCTTTGCCAACGAAGCCTCCGGCCGGAAGCTCCTCGGCTACCTGGACAAGGCGACGGCCCAGTACAACGAGGCCGTGCGCGAGGCCCTGCGCCCCGTGCTCGCCCGCCTCGCGCAGATCGCCGCCATGCAGGACACCACCGCGCAGCGCGCCGCCCTCAGCCGCTTCCAGGCCGCGTGGCCGGAGGTCGTCCTTGAAGTGAAGACCCGCCTCCCCGAGGCCGCGAAGGTGCTCACCGAGATCATCGGGCCGGCGGTCATCAGCGGGTACGTCGAGCACGCCGCCAAGACCGGCCCAGGGCGCTACCTCACGTTGGCCGAACTTCGCGCCGCTGGCGCCAAAACCTCATGAAAAACGCAAAGCACGAAATCCGCCGCCACGGCCCCGACCCGCGGTCTTGGGTCGGGAATCTCCTTGAATCGCCGAATTTGGCCATTGCAAGCGCTGCAAGAGGCCTTTGCGGGTCGTATTTCAACCCCGGCCTGCGCGCCATGGCCAACGAGGGCGAGATCGCCCTGGTCGGACTCGGCAACGAGATCGACCTGACGACCGGCGACGGCTGGGCGCTGATCGCCCCGTACGGGCAGCACCCGCACGCGGACGGGCTCCAGATCTTCGAGCGCGACGACGCCGACCACATCGTGCGGCACTTCAAATCCCTCTGGGGGCGGATCAAGCGGGTTGTGACCGGGATCCCCCTGTACAAGGGCCACCCCGATCACCCCGCCTTCGCCAACGTGCACAAGGACAAGCGCGAGTACGGCCAGTGGGCCGATCTCGAAGCGCGCGACGACGGCCTGTGGGGACGCCCGGTCGTCTCCGCCGCCGGCGCCGACCTCATCGAGGGCGGCCTCAAGTACCTCTCGCCCAACTGGCGCGCCCTGCCGGTCCTCGCGAACGGCAAGCCCACCTGGCGTCCGCGCATCCTCGACAGCGTCGGCCTCACCGACCGGCCCAACATCCCCGGCCGCTCCCTCACCAACTCCCAACCCGAATCGACCATGAATAAAGAACTGATCCTCGCCCTCCTCGCGGCTCTCGGCCGCCCGCTCGCCAACGCCGCCACGGCCACGGACGAGCAGATCAACGCCGCCCTCACGGAAGCGGCGCCCGTCGCCACCGCCCTGGCCAACGAGCAGACCGCCCGCTCGACCGCCGAGACGCGCGTCGCGGAACTCACGACCGCCCTCGCGAACGAGCAGGCCGCCCACAAGGCCACGGCCAAGGCCCGCAACGAAGCCCTGGTCGACGCCGCCGTGAAGAGCGGCCGCATCGTCGAGGCCGCGCGCCCCGTGTGGCTCGGCCGCCTGGAGCGCGACTTCTCCACCGAGAGCGTCGCCCTCGCCAACGAGAAGCCCGCTGTGAAGACCACGGCCACGACCGCCAACCTCGGCGACCGCAAGCCGGCCGGCGAAGCCTCGGCCGCCTTCACCGCGCTCGTCAACGAGCGCATGACCAAGACCGGCGAGACCTGGGCCACCGCCTGGAAGAACGTCTCCGCCACGACGGAAGGCAAAGACCTCCGCGCGAAGATGGACGGCGACCCCGCCGCCACCCCCGTCTGATCGCGCTCCCCGTATCCACACACGCACGACTCTCCACCCATCCCATCAACCTCGTCTCCTCCCTGATATGATCTCGTTCCTCGTCCTCGTGACCATCCTCGCCGCGGCCGCGCTCCTCGTGAGCTGGGTCGCCGCTCGCCCGCATGGCGCCCAGCTCCGTGCGCTCGCCAACATCGCCGAAGGCTTTCAGCCCGCGCGCCTCACCTACCGGGCCGACGCCGTCATCGCGACGCGCAACCTGGTCGGCAAGATCGGCAGCGATGCCGCCCACGTCGCCGTATGCGGTGCCGCCGACATCCCGCTCGGCATGATCACCGACCAAGCCCCGGCCATCGACGACGGCGTGAGCGTGACGCTCTTCGGCCCGAACAACGAATGCTGCCTCGGTATCGCCAGTGCGGAGATCCTCGCCGGCGCCTTCGTGGTCCCGGCGGCGGACGGCAAGCTCCGCACGCTGCCGACCGCCAACGGCACCTATTGGATCGTCGGCCGCGCCCTCAAGACCGCCGCCGCCGACAACGACGACGTCGAGTTCATCCCCTGCTTCCCGATCCAGCGCGTGGTCGCCGGCTAATGCCCTGACGCGCCGTCCATCCAGCCAGTCTCACCCGCAACGATCACCCATCATCGCTCACCTGATATGAAATCCATCCGCACCTCCACCGGCATCGCCCTCGCGGCCGGTGGTTTCATCCCCATGATGTCCTTCGGTAACGAAGCCCAGGTCCATAGCGGCCTCGGCAACGTGCCGGCGGGCGTCATCGCCCTGGCCAACGACGCCCGCCTGGAGGGCGCGACCTACAGCGAAGCCCTCACGCAGTTCACGGTCGGCTACCGCGACCCGGAGAACCTGCTCGCCGCCGTCGACTACATCGCCCCGCCGATCCAGGTCTCCCGCCGCTTCGACTGGAAGAAGGCGGACGAATCCACGCACTTCATGACGGAGACCGACGACGAGCGCGCCATCGGTGCCGGCTTCAAGCGCGTCGAGTTCTCCGGCACGGAGACGACCAGCAAGACGCGCAACCGCGGTCTCATGTACATCCTCGACCGGGATGAGGACGGCGGCGTCACCAAGGAAGAGGACATCGTTGCGATGCTCATGCAGCGCATCATCCGCAACAAGTACCGCCGCGCGATGACCGCCCTCAATGGCATCGACGCGGGTGACGCTGCGGTCTTCGCCGCGGCAACCCAGCCCGACGAACTGATGCGGACCGCCCTGGCCGCCGCTCAGCTTGAGAACGGGATCTATCCCAACCGCGGGTTGATGGGCCTCGTGGCCTGGAACTACCGCAAGGCCGCCATGGCCGGCGGCGACAAGGCCGGGCACTTCGCCGGACACGGCCTCAAGCCGTCCGACGTCGCGAGTGACCTCATGCTCGACGACCTCCGCGTCGACAAGTCGATCTACCAGTCCACGAAGACGGCCAAGGCCCGCATCGTGGGCTCGAACTTCTACGGCTTCCACGCGCGGGACGGCCTGATGAAGGACGACCCGTCGAACCTGAAGCAGTTCTGGTCGTCGACCGTCGACGGCGGCCAGCGCTTCCGCGTGCACCGCAAGGTCACCGGCGTCGGCGACAAGTTCGTCGAGATCGTGGTCGAGCACTACGAGGTCATCCTCGTGACCTCCACGCTGGGCTTCGCGCGGCTCAACGTCACGAACGCCTGAGCCAAAGGCTGAAGGGCTGAAGGACTGAAGGGCTGAACCAAGCCCCAAGGTCCTTCAGCCCGACAGCTCCGTTTCAGCCCTTCAGCCCTTCAGTCTTTCAGCCTTTTCGGCCCCATGCCTGCCTGGATCACAATCACCGCCGCCGATCTCGACGAAGCCCGCGTCGCCGAGCTGGTCGCCGCGCTGCGCCAGGAGGCGCTCGGCGTTGGCCAGCCGGACCCGATGCCGGGCATCATCCAGAAGATCGTGGACGAGGTGCGCAGCTGCATCGGCTTCTGCCACTCGACCCGGCTCGACGTGGATCCGGCAAAGATCCCGGCGAACCTAAAGGAGCTGGTTGTCCAGAAGGTGATCCGCGTGCTCAAGGCGCGTCTCCTCCAGCCCCAGACCGACGACGAGAAGGCCGAGGAGGCCACTTATCAGAAGCGCCTCATGCTTCTGACCCAGTGTGCTTGGCCGGTGGATACCACCGACACGCCCCTTGGCGTGGCGACCGTGCAGCCGCAGGGATCCGTCGAACTCGCCAGCGCCGGCAAACGCTACGCCACCCAGGAGGGCCTCCGCGATCTGTGATGTACGACGAGGACTTCCAACCGCAGCTCCCTGCGCCGAAGCCGGTCATCGGCTGGCCGGGCGGGAAGACCAGGATGCTCAAGCACATCCTGCCGCTCATCCCCGAGCACACGCAGTACTGCGAAGTGTTCGGCGGCGGACTTGCGGTCTTTCTCGCGAAGCCACCCTCGAACCTTGAAGTCATCAACGACATCAACGGCGACCTGGTTGCGTTCTACCGCAACGCGAAGCTCCACCTCGAAGCGCTCCTGGGCGAACTCGACCTGGTGCTCAACTCGCGGGAGGAGTTCGAGGCCTACGCTGCCCAGCCCGGTCTCACGGAGATCCAGCGTGCCGCCCGGTGGTTCATCCGAAACAAGCTCTCCTTCGGAGGCATGGGCGAGACCTTCGCGATCACGCGCACGCAGCCCCTCAGCTCGCGCAACGGCCGCCTGATCGCGATCCGCTCGCTCTCCCGCCGCCTCGACCGCACAACCATCGAGCACCGCTCCTGGGACAAGATCCTCGACACCTACGATCACGCCGAGGCGTTCTTCTTCCTCGATCCGCCGTACCTCGACAGCGGCGGCGCGGCCTATGACGGATGGGATGAAGTGACCTTGCAGCGCTTCTGCACGCGTGTGCAGTCCCTGCGCGGCAAGTGGATGGTCACGTTCCAGGACTGCCCACAGATCCGCACGATGATGGCCGGCTACACCCTCAAGGCGATCACCCGCGCCAACGGCATCGGCAATACCCAGGGCAAGAAGGGGCGGACCTACGCAGAGGTGATCATCACGAGCACGCGCTCGACGCCCGGATCGGGAAGGAAGGAGCGGAGCGCATGATCTACGCCGCCCCCATGCCCTACCAGGAGGCGCTCGATGCGGCCGAGGTGCGCACAATCCTCCCGACGACCGGCGACAGCGCGGACATCGCACGCCTGCGCCAGCTTGAGCCTCAGCTCCTGCGCCGCGCCATGTGGTCGGCGACGGTGGACGTGTACTCGCGCGTCCAGGCAATGGCCGACGGCGTCAACGCCGTCCTCACTGGTGCGGCCGACCAGGCCACAGTTGTGGCCGAACTCGGCAAGATGCTTCAGCGCGAAGGCTACCGCCCGCCCGAGGGCAAGGCCGGCACGCTCCAGGACGTCAGCTCGCTCGCGCGCCGGCGCCTGATCGTCGAGACCAACGTCGCCACCGCGCAGGGCTACGGCTGGCGCGAGCAGGGAATGCAGGCCGACGTCCTGGACGAATTCCCCGCACAGGAGTTGTTTCGCGCCTTCGGTCCCGACGATCCGGCGAAACGCCGCAACTGGGCCGACCGCTGGCAACAGGCCGGCGGGGAGTTCTTCGGCAACCGCATGATCGCGCTGAAGACGGACCCGGTGTGGGAGCGCCTTGGATCGATGTTCGACGACAGCCTGGGCAACCCGTATCCGCCGTTTGCCTTCAACTCCGGCATGGATGTCCGCGACATCGACCGCGACGAGGCCGAGTCCCTCGGCCTCATCGACGCGGGCACGACCCTTTTCCCGCAGCCGCTCGCGCTCAACGCCGAGCTGGAAGCGTCCCCCGACGTGCGTGCCGACTGGCTTCGCACCGCCATGGAGGAGACCGGTGTCGGCCGCTTCGACGGCGACGTCTTCAAATTCAACGAGGGCACGGCATGAGTGGAGTGACCATTGTCCTCGATGAGGTGACACCGCTCATGGAGCGGATCCGCGACGAGACGGCGCGCGCCGGCCTTACTCTGGTGATGCTCCGCTCCGTGGCGACGTTGACCAGGCAGCACCTGTTCGACCTCAACGCCGAGCGCCACAAGTACGGCCGCAACTACTACGCCCAGGCCGCGCGGTCCGTGAACTCCCGCCTCGTCCCGCAGGGCGGCGCGATCTCGATTACCCAAGTGGGGTTCCGCCAGCGCCGCTTCGGTGGCCCCATCAAGCCCAAGGCTCCGCGCAAGTACCTCACGATCCCAGCCTCGCCCGAGGCCTACGGGAAGCGCGCCAGCGAGTTCCCCGATCTCGACTTCGGCATGGGCCTCGATGCCAACGGCAACCTCCGTCCGGCTCTCATCCGCCGCGCCTCCACGGCGATCAAGTTCGTCCGCCGCAAGCGCCGCGACGGCACGATCAAGACGACCGTCAAGGCCACCGAGGTCCGAGGTGGCGAGGCCCTCTACTGGCTCGTCCGCAGCGTGAATCAGAACCCCGACCCGTCCGTGCTCCCACCGGAGCCGCTCATGGTCGCCACCGCCATCGAACACGGCAAACGCCGCCTGCGCCGCCTCGCCGACCGCAACGCATGAGCTACGTCCCCACACTCTCCATCCTCGCTGCCGTGAAGGCCGCGCTCGAGTACATCCCGCACCCCACGGCTGCGGGGGAGAAACTCTTCGAGCGCGTCGAGTACCACGACAACAAGCGCCTGCGCGAGGCCTTGACCGACCTCGTGATCATCAAGCAGCGCGTCGCCCTCATTGTGCCCGGCGGCGACAACTACCAGACGACGAGGGAAGGCCGCACCTACCGGAGCGTCCGCACCTCCACGTTCGACCTGCTGATCGCCGACCGCTCCTGGACGCGAGGAGGACACGAGGCGTCCTTCGGCGGGCCGCAGAACATCGGCGTCCTCGCGATGAAGGAGCTGGTGGTCGCACACCTCGTGCGGCACGCGCAGCTCGGGCTCCCGCACGTCGTCCTGCAGCCCGAGGAGGGCGCGCATATCGATATCGCCGACGACCAGGTGAAGGACAGCCCCGGTCGCGAGTGTTTCGTCATCTCGTACAGCACGCCCGCGGGCGAGGAGATCATCAACCCCACCGCGCCCTGGCCGACCGCCAACTGAGTTTTTCACCGCCCAACCCTCGATACCACCACCATGAATAAAGCCCGCAAAGTCATCGGCACGCACGCGTACTTCTTCCCGGACGCCGCGGCCTTCACCGTCCCCGACGCTGGCACCGCCAGCCGCACCGCCAAGCCTGGCGCCGCCGATCCCGCGTGGCTCGATGTAGGCGTGTCCAACTGGACGCTCAGCCCCAACAACACCGTCGTCGACTTCCTCGCGCCGGCGCCCGGCATGCGCGTCCTCTACGACCGCATCACCACCAAGAAGGGACTGATCCTCAAGGGCACTTGGATGGAGATGAGCAACCTCATCTACAAGATGCTCACGGCGGCCGCCGCGGCCTTTCCGCTCTCGGGTGCCGGCGGGCAGTACAACCCGCTCGAAGGCGACCCCGTTATCCGCGGCTGGCTGCAGCTCCAGCAGTACGACCAGGGCAACACCCTGATCAACACGATGGACGCCTTCTGCGCGCTGAACATCCCCGGCGACGTGGAGTTCGGCGAGAACCTCGTCGACGTGTCCGTGGAGGCCCACGTCCTGTTCAGCACCCTCAACACGGGCTCGCTCGCCTGATCGCTCCGGCCATGCCCACGCCCGACTACTCGCACAGCAACACCGCGCCGACGGCGATCCCGCGCCCGTCGCAGGAGCCGGACAACGCCGCGCCCACCGCGGCCGGCCCCGGCGCGCCCGTGCTGACCGATGCGAACCCCTCGGGCGTGGGCACGCCGGCGCCGGCCTTCGACAACACGGAGCCTGCCGAAGTCGGCACGGCCGCGCCGGAACTGACCGGCCACGCACCCGCAGGCATCGCCCTCCCTGGCATGACCCCGAGCGACGCGGCGCCCGCGGGCGTGCCGCTCGCCCCGGCCGCGCATGACAACACCGCACCTGGTGCCGTGGCCGGCGCGGTGCCTGATTTCACCACCGGCGCCCCGGCCGGGATCGCGTTGCCCGTCATGACCCCCAGCGACGCCGCGCCGGCCGGCGTGCCCCTCGCGTCCGCCGCGCACGACAACACCGCACCTGTCGGCCGCACGCTCCCGTCGACCACCGGCACCGAGAACACGCCACAGCCCGTCAACTACGCACCGATCATCCCCGATCCCACCGATCCCACCATGCACACCGCACCCCTGCACAACGCGGGCAACGTGATCCTCAACCAGGCGTTCGGGTACTACCGCGCGCCCGCGGCTGGCGTGATCAAGGCCATCCACCTCTACGCGCAGAAGGCGCCCGTCGGCGCGGACATTGTCCTCGAACTTGTCGACGTGGACGGGGCCTCGTTCGAGCGATCCGTCTCGCTCCCCGACGGACAGCACTTCGCCGAGGCCGTGCTCACACCCGCGCATCCGGTACCCGCCGGCACCATCGTCCGCCTCAAGCCGACGCAGATCGGCAGCGACCAGCCCGGCGCCTGGCTGACTGCGAACCTCGTCGTGCAACTCCTCGCTTCCTGACCGCTGCAACGCCCATGAAACGCCTCTTCACCCTCCTTGCCCTCGCGGCCGGGCTGCACGCCCAAGTCGTCGAGATCGACGTCGACGACACGAACGTAACGAAGTCGAGCATCGGCCTGGCCGACGTCGACAACACGGCCGATCTCGCGAAGCCCGTCTCGACCGCCCAGGCGGCCGCCATCGCCGCCGCGCAGGCGCACGCCGTGCAGCGCGGCAACCACACCGGCACCCAGACGGCTGCGACCATCAGCGACTTCGCCACGGCGGCCGCCGCGGCCGCCCCAGTGCAGACGGTGGCCGGCAAGTCCGGTGCCGTTACGCTGAACAAGGCGGATGTTGGGCTCTCCTCGGTGGACAATACCGCCGACAGCGCGAAGCCCGTCTCGACGCTGCAGGCCGCGGCCGACGCCGCGGTGCAGGCATTCGCGATCCAGCGCACGAACCACACCGGCACCCAGCTTGCCGCAACGATCTCGGACTTCGAGAGCACCGCGCTGGCGTTAATGACCTGGGCGAATGTGAGCGGGAAGCCGGCGCTGGAGGCGCCGTTGACGTTCACGGACGGGCTCTCGCGGGCGACGAATACGATCAGCCTCGCGAATACGGCTGTGACGCCCGGCAGCTACACGAACGCGAACATCACCATCGGGGCCGACGGACGCATCACGGCTGCGGAGAGCGGCACCGGCGGAGGCGAAGTGACCCTCGCGGGCGAGCAAACGCTCAGCAACAAGACACTCGCGGGCTTCACGCAGACGGGCGCCGCGACAGTTCCGAGCACTGCAATCGTCGCGAACAGCATCGATGTGGCAAAGCCTGTCAACACGGTCACGATTGCCGACAGCTCGACGGTGTTGAGCTTCAGCGACGCGACGCCTCCGGCCGGTCGCCGCACGATTCTACGGGTCACAAATGAGTCGGCCGACGTCGAGGCGATCACGATTCCCGAGGTCTTTTCCGAAGCGCTCAACAGCACGAGGACCACACTCAATGTGCCGGCGGGTGGGTCACTGACGGTCTCCCTTGAGCGTGAATCGACCCGGTGGATCGTCGTAGGCGACCCTGTCTCCATAAACGACCTACCTGCCGGTGTTGGACAGGTCGACCCATCGGGAACAGTGATCGAGACATACAACACATCTACCGGCGTCGCCGAGCGCAGGACAGTCGCTCAGCTCTCGCAGCCAATGGCGCCGGGCACTGTGCGGGCGAACACCTTGGAGGTTGCGGGTGTCGCACAGGATGTGCCGCTAGCCGGCCTGCTGCCAGAGATTTTGCCGGACGGTGGGGCGATAGGCAATGTGATCGGGCTCACGTCCACCTCGCCGCGGACCTTTGGGCTCATCCCCAACGCTTCGGGGTATCAGTCACCAATTGCCCTCGGCTCCGCGACGGAGATCGATCTTTCGGCTGGCACCGTCTTCACGAAGACGTTGAGCACAAACACCACGCTGACATTCTCGAATGTCAGCGCGGTGAACGGAAAGCCATTCGAGGTGCTCGTGACAAACCCGTCGACGCACACCCTCGACTGGGACAGTGTCGTGCGTTGGGAAAACGACACGCCGCCGACTCAGACCACCGGGGGGAAAGCGGACCTCTACCGCTTCCTGGTGGTCGGCAGTGACGTGTTCGGCGGACGTCTCTGGGCCAACATCCCGGCCGACATAACGGCGCCGGCGGTCTCCTCGGCGTCCATCGGGACGACTGGACTTGCCCTGACCGTTAACTTTACGGAACCCGTGCAGGTTGGCGCCGGCGGTTCTGGTGGTTGGGTGCTGAGCAACCTTTCGAGTGCCGCAACGCTGTTGAACTTTTCGCTGGCGATGGACGGACTTTCCGCGACGTGGGACATCAGTCGAGCGATCACGGACGGCGAAGTTCCTCAGCTCGACTATACGCAGCCCGGTAACGGCATCGAGGACCTCGCGGGCAACGACCTTGCGACGTTCAGTGCTGGCTCGATTACGAACAACTCTACGGTGCCGGCGGCCCCTGTGTTTCTCGTCGAAGACGACCTTGAGTATGTCGATAACGCCGCCGCCATTTCAGCGGGGTGGACATCCACCGACGGCGCCTTCGGCTATGCGACTGCGCCGGCGCCTCTTCAGGGTAGTTATTCGCTGCACATAAGTTCAAACACCGGAACAACGAAAACGTTCCCGTCTACGACACCGGTTGCGCATTTCCGGATGATGGTCAGGATAGACTCATTCGCACAGACCCCGTTCTTTCTGTCGCTACTCGGCGGGACCGGCAATACGCAGGTGCAGCTTCGCGTCACCTCGGCCGGCGGTATTCGCTGCGTTAATGCAGACGCAACCGTCGCCGCAACATCCGCGAACGGTACGATGAGCACAGGCACTACGTACTACCTATGGGGAGAGGTCGAGAAGGGGACCGGGTCGGATGGGAAAATAAAGTTGTGGATCAACACGAGCAACACGAAGCCCGGAAGCCCAGTCATGAATGTCACGACTGGTAAGTGGAATGACGACTTTGGAGGCATCCGCCTCCGGGGCACCGCCTCAACGGAGATAATACAAGACGAGGTGCGCGTATCCGCTTCAGAATTTTAATGGCAACCTCCGCAACACAGAACGGAATTACATGGACGTGGGTAGAGGACGTCCCAGTCCACTATTCGCTCACGGGGGATGCGTGCGTTGTGGCGCCGGCTGGCATCACACTGACCGCGATCAGCCCCATGTCTACCAAAGACCCGATCAGCGGGCGTGTCCGGCATGGCAGCATGGTTAACCCGAACGCTGGCATTTTTGTGTCACAGGGTTTCGATTCGGCGGTGTCGGGCGTGACCTACCAGCCGGCCCTGAACATTGCTCGCCCTGGCGATATGGATCTTAATGTCGGAAACCCTAGATTCGTTGCACCGGGGTCGTCGATAGTATCGACGCGTACGAAGGACGCTGGGAATCAACGGCCCCAGCTACTTGACGCGGCGGTGCTGACGGTGCTCGCCGAGGAGCCACCTACTAACTTCTTCCGGCCGGCTTACTGCGGGACCGACAAGAGCATACCGGCGGTCGAGGGAGACATCGACTACTCGTTCCTGCCCTCGCTCGCAAAGCCAGTTGGCAGTAATTATCCCGCCGATTTGAGCGGACTCGGATCGTTCGCGAAGGTCTGGATCGAGATCGAAACAGAGTTTAACGGTCGGAACCTGCACCCAGCCAACCATCAGCCCGACTACGGACGCGACATGGCTGGAGTCGTTGAGCACGCGCTCATGTGTTTGTGCCTCGACTATACCAACGCCCAAAAGCGTCTACTCGCGATAAGACTCGCGCAGTACGGACTCGATATTTACGGCGCGTTGTTGACCGGCGGTCTTTGGCGGGCCAATGGCGGTCATAATCCTGGCCGAAAGGGGGCCATGCTTTTCGCCGGGCGTCTCCTTCAGCGGGCCGACATGATTGCGGCCGCAGGGAATCCGGGCGGCGACCGGCGGTTCCAAGAGGATCAGACGACTTTTTATGTTTCGCAGAGTGACGTTAACCGCACGCAAGACAATACGCCACCTTCGTCTGGGTGGAACCCTGACAACCGCGTCCTGCCAATGCGGTACTCCCAGGACATGCTTGAAGTCCCTGAGTGGGGCATTCGACACCTAATATCACCGTCGATGGATAACGCATACTGGCAGGCGATTTACCGCACAATCGCACTGAACCGGTGTGTCGGCATCGCACTTGCTATGCGGCTCATGGGGCTGCGCACCTCATGGTCGCACGCTCCATTTTTTGACTATATGGATCGCTGCTTCGCCGTCGAAAAGTTCGGCGGTGGGTTCGGGGCCACAAACGACATTGCGACGAATGTGCGCTGGATGTGGGAGGCTTATCGCGGAACGGGAGATGTCTGGGGGGAGAACGGGCAGATCGCGACGATCCGCGGAATGCCGAGTGGTCGCACGGTCGAGGCCGGACAGCCAACTACGTTTAATGTCTCAGCGTTTGGTATTCCGGCCCCCACGTATCAGTGGCGGAAGAATGGCGTCAACATCAGCGGCGCGACGGCGGCGTCCTATACAATCCCCTCGTGCGTGTCCGGAGATGCCGGCACCTACGACTGCCTCGTCACGAACGAGCACGGGACGGTAGTCACATGGCCCGCCTTGCTTGCCGTCACCGGAACCGATCCCGGAGACACGACGCCGCCCGTTTTCCTTGCCGGACCGACAGTATCCGCTGTTACCGACTCGACGGCCGAGTTGCGAGCGACGCCGAATGAATCTGGCACCCTGTACTGGCAGTTGCTTGCAGGCGGCGCGAGCGCCCCCACCGCGGCGGCGGTCAAAGCCGGCGGAGGTCTGGCGTCCGGATCGTCGCCGACCGACGCCTCGGTCGTAGAGTTCGTGCAGTTGTTCGGCTTGGACCCGTCGACGAGCTACGACCTCTACATCGTCGCAGAGGACTCTGTACCAAACCTGCAAGCGACACCGACCAAGGTTAGTTTCACGACGACCGCGGCACCTGCACCAGGCACGGGTCTCCCCGTCGGCGAACGCCGCCGGCCTGGGTCACGAATCATCTTCCGCTAACTCCCCATGACCGCATCCACCCTCCCTCGCAAAACCCTCATCGTCTTCTCCGGCGAAGAGATCACAGCCATCTTTCTCGACAAGTCGGAATCTCTCATCCGCGTGCGCGCAATGCCGGCCCGGCATCTGGGGCAAGTGATGGCCGCCTGCACCGACGAGGCAAAGCTCCTGGAACTGTGCTGCATGGAGCCCACGCCCACCGGCGAAGAAGACGCCGAGGGCACCGTCGTTCGCGGCTGGAGACCTGTCGCACCAGGCTGGGCCGACAACCTCTCCGACGCTTCGCACGCGGAGCTGCTGGCAGCATCGCAAAAGCTAAATTTTGGCCGAGCCGCGGCCTGGGCGGAGCGACAGATCGCGGCGAAACAATTCCAGGCGCCCATCCTGATGAAGGCGGACGAGGCCCTGATGCCGCTGGTCGAGAAGATGACCCGCTTGGCGCTCTCGTCGCTGCCTGCGCCCGCATCACCGGCCGCCCCTTCGACGAAATCCTAGACCGCTACACCCTCCAGCAACTCCTCCTCCTGCGACACGAGGAGGAGCGCGCCGAAGCCCGGCGCGACCACGCCATCCTTACCGCCCTCCGCATCGCGATCCCGGCCAGCATCAGCGACAAGTCCGAAGTCCAGAAGTCCTACGAGAAACGCGAGGCCGCCCTCCGCGCCATCGCCAACGCCACCCCGGCGGAACGCCGCTGGGCACCGAGCAAGAAACGCCGATCTACTCGCCGTTGAAGGGCGGACACCACGGGCCACGAAAGGCCCACACGACGAAGAGCACCGCCGCGAGAGCCAGACACCCGAGAACGAAGAGACCACCAAGCATAACCGCACCGTACGCCCTCGCGCCCCGCCGTCAAACCCATGAGCACTCCCGCCGCCACCCTCGACATCCTCATCGATGTCCGCGCCAAGCTCGACGCTCTCCTCGAATCCCAGGAGCGCTTTCGCCAGGCACGCGAGGAGGCGCAGGGCTTCGGCACCATGCTCAAGACCGGCTTGGGCATCGACCTCGCCCGCCGCGGGCTGGACCTGCTCAATAATTCCCTGCGGGCCACAGTCGCAGCGGCGATGCAAACGGCCTCGGCCCTGCAGGACACGTCGAATAACCTCCGGATCTCTACGACTGCTCTCCAGGTGTACGTGAATGCTGCGAGAGACGCAGGCGCCAGTTCGCAGGTTATGATCCAGGCGCTCACCCAGCTGAGTAGGACGACCATCGAGGCCCGCGATGGGACTGGGCGATTGGCTGCGGAGTTTGCCCACCTCGGCCTCAACGCAGCCACTTTGGCAGAGCTGCCCCTTGAGCACCAGTTGGCCGCTGTAGCACAGTCTATCACTTCAGCTGCCGACCAGGGCGCAGCATTCAACTCGGCGATGCAGATTCTGGGAACCAAGAACGCCCCCCAGTTGATCACCATGTTGCGCCGTCTCGGCCGCGATGGATTCGGCGCTATGGCGCGCGATGTCCAGAGGACGTGGGGCATCATGTCCGAGGACACGATCCGCCGAATGGCCGATACCAAAGCGCAGATCGACCGAGTGAAGAATCAAGCACAGGTCGCCGTCGCGGAGGGTCTCGGTGACCTAAATCTCGATGAGGCAGCCGGGATCGCGATCAAAGGGGCTGTTGGAATCACGCGCGGATTCTTTGAGTTCTGGAAGGGCCTAGGTCGGACGGCAGCAGCGATGACCTACGGCCTTGATGCGGTGGCTGAAAGCGACGCAGAGGCAAGGCGCCGCGAACAAGAGAGAAAGGACTTCGAGGACTTTAAGAGGTTGGAAGCCGACCGGTCTTCCAATGCTCTCGGTCAACTCGACTACCTTCGCTCCATCAATGCGGCCAACATTGAGCGCATCCGCAACGACCCGACTCTCAATGAGGTCGAGCGCCGAAAACAGCTCGTTGAAGCGCTCCAGCAAGAGAAAGGCTACCTTGAGAAGATCCACGCCCTGAAAATCGAGGGCACGAAGATCTTCAAGGATGAAGAGGGCAATGTGATCTACACGGAGGCGACCCTCGAAGCCAACCGTGAGCTTTACAAGATCCTCGCCCAGACCTACGGGCTCGCAGCGAGTATCCATGAGCTGGGCGAATCCCCATTTGCCCGCAGCCGTCGCGCCGCCCGCGAGGTCAACGATCCCACCGCAAATCCGAACGCAACCAGCCTCACCGACGGCCTCGGTATTGGCGCTCTCGACTGGGCCAGCGCCCTCGGATCGCGGAGCGAACAGGTAGCCGTGCTCATGAACGACACGCTGGGCAACGCGGTGCGCGGGATCTCGGACGGCATCTACGGCTGGGTGACCGGAACCGGCGACTTCGGCGATGCGCTCCTGGACATCGGCGACACCATCCTCCGCCGGCTGCTCGACACGATCATCGAAATGGGCGTGCAGTGGGTCATCACCGGCGGACTCGCGAAGGCCACTATGACAGCGATCTCGGCTTTAAGCTCGATGCTGCGCAGGAAAGAGACGGCCGAGACATTGGCTGCCGAAGCAGCAAAGAGCGGCCCTTTGATGGGTAATGCTGTAGCGGCCAACGCGGGGTCGTTCGGTATGTCCGCAATCATCGGTCTCGCTGTGCTCGCTGCCTTGATGGCGGCCTTCGGTGGCTTCGCCGACGGAGGCTACACCGGCGCCGGCGGGAAGAATGACGTTGCGGGCGTCGTCCACCGCGGCGAGGTCGTGTTCTCCCAGGCGGACATCAGCCGGCTGGGGGGACTCGGTGTCGTCGAAGGACTGCGCACCGCGGGAGTCTCCGCGCCCTCGGTGCCGTCGCCTGTCCTTTCGAATGGCGCGGCCGCGACCGCAGCCAGCGGTCGCCCGCAGCGCGTGGTCGTGGTCGACAATCGCAACCCTGACCTGCTCGACCAGATGATGAACGACCCGCGCTTCGAGAACCACCTGCAGACGGTCATCAGCCGCAACCCCGGCGCCTTCGGTATCGGCACATGAGCTTCCTCGTCTCCTCGCACGGCGGTCGGCCGCTCGGCATCTTCTACGCGCGCCCCAACGTGCGCGACGACGGATCGCTGCGGATCGCCTACACCTTCTCCACCCGCGTGGCCACGGGCGGAAGCGGCCGCGAGACGCGCGAACCCGAGCACCCGGACGTCCGACTGCAGCAGCGCTGCAGCTTCCTCCTCTCGCAGCTCGACGCGGCCGCGCTGCGCACCGGGCTGGCCTCCCTCGGGGCCGAGGCCGATCCGCTCTTCGCGATGCCGATCTGGTGCGATGCCCTCAAGGGCTCGCAGTGGGCCGACCGGATCCACAACCCGAGCTGGCTCGTGCGCCTCACCGACGGGCAGATCCTCGCCGGCGGCTCCAGCCTCAACGCGGATGTGGAGTACGCGCCGCTCCTCTTCGGTCGCCTCAACAACCAGCCCGATCTCGCGCCCTGGACGAAGGAGGGCGGCTGCATGGGCGACATCACCCTCACCGACGACTCGCCGTACGAGATGCGTGTCGAGATCAACGGCGCCGGAACGGTGGGCGTCTTCCCCACGACCGTAGTCCCGCACTACACCGACGAGATGCGCGACAAGTCGGAGACCGGCCGCGAGTACGTGAAGATCGGCGCCGGCCGCGAGCGCGGCGCCGAGCGGCAGGAGGTCGCCTTCAAGTGGGGGCAGGAGGCGCAGTTTCTCCTCAAGAGCCGGTCGGAAATCCGCGACCTGCTCGCCTGCTTCGCCGCCAACCGCGGCCGCCACCAGGCGATGGGCATGCCGTGGTGGTTTACGCCCGGTGTCGACACGCCGGGCACACCGACGGCGACGACCGTGCGCTTCGCGGCCGACACCATCGAACTGGCCTTCGAGGGCGGCTCGGTGGCGCGCACGACGCTGGGCTTCTGGCAGGTGCCCTGGGAGATCGCCCCGCTGGAGGGCGAGCAGGCCGCGCAGCCTCCGCGCGCCTTCCTCTACAAGCACACGCTGAAGGTCCCCGTCGGGCCGGTGTCCTGGTACTACACCGACTACGCCAGCCCGATCAGCTACGGCGGCGACACGTACTTCCCCGCGAAGATCGAGCACGACCGCATCGCGCAGGGCTTCATGCTCGACGATGACCCGGTGACGCTCAGCGGCTTCGTCTCCGACAACCATCCGTGGATGCTCATCCTGAAGCGGATGATCGAGGCGCCGCTGGAGATCGAGATCTACGAGTGCGACCCCGGCAACCCCGGCGCGGCACGGCTCCGCTACGTCGGCGAGATCGCGGATACGCCGACCGGGCGCGGCCGGAAGCTCAAGGCCCCGACCTCCGTCCTGGGCGGCCTGCTCGAAATCAAGGTGCCTTCCTTCCGTGTGCAGGAGGCCTGCAACCATGAGTTCGGCGGCATCGGCTGCGGCATCGACCTCGCGACCGTGGCGGTTTCCGCGACTGTCGTGTCGACCAGCGGCGCGGAGGTCGTGGTAAGCCACGGCGCAGGCAACGAGGCGTTCTCGGGCGGCGACGCGGAGCACGGCTCCGGGCTCGACTACGAGGCGCGCGACATCGTGCGCAGCGAGGATCTCGGCGGCGGACAGCACAAGCTCGTCCTCGAGCGGGCGTTCAGGAACCTGCCGAACGGATCGACCCTTACCTTCCGCCCCACCTGCAACGGCACGTGGGCGGAGTGCAAGGCGTACGGCAACCAGCAACGCTACGGCGGACACCGCCACATCGGCCCGGACAACATCTCCGTGCCGGCCCGCGAGGTGAACCCGCAGGGGGGCAAGAAGTGAGGCCGTGGTTCGAGCACTCCCTGCGCCAGGAGTTCCTCTGGGCGGAGCAACAGCGCTGGCTCGGCACGCCGTTCTTCCCGCACGCCGAGAGCATCGGACACGGCGTCGACTGCGTGCGCCTCGCGCACGCCCTCTTCGTCGCGGTCGACGCGATTCCGCGGCTCGCGCTCCCTCGCTACACCCTCGACCACGCGAAGCACTCGACGCGCACGCAGCTCCTGCAGTTCCTCCTCACCGATCCCGCGCTCGCGGGACGCTTCGTCATGGTGCCACCCTCGGGCGCGCGGCTGGCCGGTGACCTGCTCGGGCTCCAGAGCGGCCGCATCGATCACCACCTCGCCGTGGCCACGCCGCACGGGGAAGTCGTCCACGCGGTGGAAGACCACGGCGTGATTCGCACGCCCCTCAACGACCGCAAACTCACGGCGCGCACCTTGTACGTACTGCGCCTCCAGGACTCCACATGAGCTTCGGCAGCAAAGTCGCCAGCCAGCCTCCCAAGCCCGCCGGCATCGAACCCAACGAGGTCGCGACCAACCAGAAGGCCGTGCCGCTGCGGTGGTTCATCGGCGAGGAGTGGTGTCCGCTCGTCTGGGTCATCAACCAGCCGCTCAACCCGGTGGTGGAAGAGATCCGCCAGAAGGTCGGGAAGAAGAGCCAGACGACCGGCTACGAGTACTTCGGCGACGTGGCAGGCGTGACGAGCGTCGGCCTGCACGACGCCATCCTCGCCATCGAGGTGGGGAAGGAGATCGTCTGGGAGGGCAACATTGCGCGGAGCGACGTGCCGGGACATCCGAACTACTGGCGGGCGGAGATCCCGACGGACGCCGGCACGTTCTACTTTTACTGGGGCCGCGCCGATCAGCCTGTAGACGACATCGTCCTCGGCCCGCTCGCCGCCCTCGATGACGACCAGGAGCATCCGGGGTACTGCCACCAAGGCCTCGGCATCGGGAAGAGGGTGGCCTTCGGGCAGAGCAACACGGCACCCTCGGTGCGCTACCGCCTCCGAAGGGCACCGAGGCCCGAGGTCGGCACCTTCGCCCCGACGAACAGTGTGCAAGGGGAAGGCATCGTGGCGGGTGCGCTTGAGCTGCTCCTCAATCCGATCTTCGGCGCCGGCGCGCCGGGCAGCCGGGTCAACGCCGCCGACTGGGAAAACCTCAGCGCGGCCGTCATCGCCCGCGCTGGCTGCCATGCTCCTTCGTTGGATCGCGAGAGGGCGATCCAGGATGTCATCCGCGACTTCTTCCAGTACTTCGACGGCTGGGCGCGGCTGCAGGGCGGCAAGATCGTGCCGGGCTTCTTCCCGCACGACGGGACGATCCCTGGCGGCCTCACGGAGATCTCCCACCACGACATCGTCGGCGACCCGGAGATCGGCGCCCCGACGCCGAGCAAGGTGGCGAACAAGGTCGTGGTGACCTTCCGCGACCGCACGCAGAAGCTCCGCGACGACATCGAAAAGGGCTCCGCCCGCGCCAACGCCCGCGTACGCCAGCGCGTGCAGCCGGAGTCGGTCGACGGCCGCGCCATCATCGACCGCGAGCAGGCCCGCTACTACGCCGCCGAACGCGCCCGGACGCGCGCCGAGGGTGAGAGCAAGGGCAGCTTCAACGTGCGCCGCCCAAAGGCGCGGTGGGCCGGTGGAGAGCCCCTGCAGGCGGGCGACAACTTCAACCTCGACTGGATCCCCTACGAACTCGACCAGGTCTCACGCATCGCGAAGATCTCCGAGCCCTACGGGGAGGCGACCGTCAACATCCGCTACGTAGCCGAGCGCGGGATCTACCCGACCCCCTACGTCCCACCCGCCAACCTGCAGCCCAACCTCGGGGCGTCCCGGCCAAAGGCCATCGAAGATGCGCGCGTCCTGGAGCTGACGACAGAGCTGGCGGGCACGCCCCGCGGCATTCAGATCGCCCTGCTGGCGAAGCGGCCGGCGAGCGAGTACGAGGGCAACGCGGCTGTGAGTGCCCGGAGCGTCATCGGGCTCAATCTCTGGTTTTCGTCCGACGGCGGTTCGTACAGCCCCATCGGCAGCCAGACGAGTTGGGCCGTGCGCGGCTACCTCCGGGCGGGCGTCCTCGCCTCGGGCGATCCTGCGACGGTGCAGATCACCCTCGACGCCGACAACATCGACGCCGCCCGGCTCGCCTCGATGAGCAGCGACGACCAATCGGACGACCGCCTCCTCCTCGTCCTGGGTGAAGAGGTCATGAGTGTCGGCACCATCGGTGTGAGCGGACTCAACCGCGACCTCGCCTGCCTGCGCGCCCGGCAGGGCACACGCCCCGAGGTCGGCACCATTGGCCAGGAGGTCTGGCTCGTGTACCGCGACGAAATGGTGAAGTACCTCCACGGCGAGTTCATCGAGGACACGACGCGGTACTTCAAGCCCCAGCCCTACACGAGCGCGGCCGCGCTGGATCTGGCCGACGTGACGGCCATCGAGTACCACTTCCGCGACCGGGCGGACGAGCTGCCGATCATCGAGCTGGATCCCATCCCGGCGGGCATGATCGTCGGCCGGACCTACTACCTCTCCGGCGTCATCAGCGACGTGAACGGCGACCTCGCGAACTACCAGGTGCAGATCGCGCGGATCGTCTCTGGAGTGGTCGATTCGGAGTTCACCGTGCTCTCGGGCGCCCCACGCCCGGCGGAGCGGGCCTTGTTCGCCTGGAAGACCCCGGTTGTCTTTCCCCAGGACGGGACGTGGCGCGTCATCGTGCGGGCCTACGACGAGCGCGTCGGCTACAGCGAGCTGGAGTCGGCAGACTTCAGCGTCGGCGCGGGATCGGGCGACTATGGACCGGATGATGGCATCGATCCGGATCCGGTGACCGCCGTCACGGTCGACGGCGGTTTCAACACGCTGTACCTGGAGTGGACCAACCCGACCAACACGGCCGTCAAGGAGGTGGAGATCTACGAGGCTGCAACCCCGGTGCAGCCGCTGAATCCATTCCGAAAAGTGCCGGCTCCGCAGGACTTCCTTGTGCGCGGCGGGCTGCCGGCGAACGCGACCATGTACTATTGGTTCCGTGTGCGCGGCCGCAACGGCCGCCTGAGCACGGTGGCTGGGCCGTACGCGGGGACAACGGTGCCAGGCGTGGACCTGTCGCACCTGGTGCCAGGGTTGACCATGGTCGAGATCGTCGGTGCGCTGCCGGCGGTCGACAACTTCGAGGGGCGGACGGTCTTCCTGACCACCGACCACAAGCTCTATCGGTGGACCTCCGACACGGAAGACGAGGGCACGGCCTTCTGGGAGCGGACCACGGCGGCCGGCGACATCAGCGGGCAGCTCACTAACGCCCAGCTCCAGGACATCGCGGCGGCAAAGCTCCTCGGGCAGATCATTCAGACGCAGATCACCGACGGTGCGATCACGACCAGCAAGCTGGCGGCGCTGGCCATCACTGCCGAGAAGATCGCCTCCCTCGCCATCACGGCCGAGAAGATCGCCGCCTTGGCCATCACTGCGGAGAAGATCGCGGCGCTGGCGATCACGTCCGAAAAGCTCGCGGCCGACTCCGTCGTGGCCGGCAAGGTCGCCGCCGGCGCCATCACGGCGGCGGCCATCGGCGCTAACGAGGTCATCACGGAGCTGGCGAACATCAAGGACGCCCTGATCACCGGGGCGAAGATCGCCAACGCGACCATCGGCTCCGCGAAGATCCAGGACCTCGCTGTCACCACTCTGAAGATCGGCGAGAACGCCGTTACGGTGCCGGTCTCGAACCTCAATAACGGGACGACCTACGTCGGCAACAACACGTTCCAGAAGATCAACGAGATCGTCTACGAGGCGGAGATCGACATGAACGTCCTGATGGGCCTCCGCCTGGCCCAAGGCTACTCGGCGGCCGTCGGGCACGCCATCGAGGTCCGCCTCGACGGCACGACCTTCGCGAGCAGTGGCGGCGATGCCGTCATCGACTCGCCGGTCATCCTGGAGCCGGTCTGGGTTGCCGCCGGCGTGCATACCTTTTCGGTCTGGTGGAAGGGCAACTCGTCCAACGTCCAGACCGGCTCGAACACGCTCACGCTCTGGGGGGCCAAACGATGATCCGCTACACGCTTTACGACCCGGAGACGGGCCTGATCCTCGGCCACGGCACAAACACGGCCTCAGCCCTGTTCGCCATGCGGGCGAGGATGGAGACCCCGGTCGGTATCGCCGTAGGATTCCACGGCGACCGCCAGCGCGAGAAGATCCAGCCCGACGAAAAGGGCCAGCCCCGCCCGGTCGAACTCACCGCGGCGGAACGGGAGGCGGTCCGCCCCGTGGCCCAGAAGCTGGAGATGCTCACCGTCGACCAGTTCCTCGCCGCCATGGCCAAGCGCGGAATCCCGGTCACGAAAGACGACCTGCAACCGCCCAGAAGGGCCTAATCAAGGCCGCTGCAACAGCCATGCAGCCCGACCAACTCACGCCTGCCCGCCAGCCCTGAGAAAAGCCGAGATTCTCAAACCGGCCGGAATTCTTCTCAAAACGGGCTGGAATTTACAGCCTTCTCGTCGGAGTGATGGCGCGCCCGGCGGGATTCGAACCCACGACCGCCTGCTTAGAAGGCAGGTGCTCTATCCAGCTGAGCTACGGGCGCGTGCAGACGGCGGAGAGCGTTAGGGCACCGGTTGGGGCTTGGCAAGGCGCGCGTCGCGCAGGGCGCGTCGCGAACATCCAACATCCAACATCGAACAACGAACATCCAACGCCGAAGACGGACCCGCCCGACGGGGGACCGGGCCTGCAGGGTTGCGGGCCGCGAACGCAGCTGACTCAGGGGATGCGCAGGCGTTGGCCAGCGCGGAGCAGGTGGGGGGCGCGGACGGTGTCGAGGTTCGCCTCGTAGATCTCGGCCCAGCGGCGGGCGGAGCCGTAGTAGCGCTGGCTGATTTCGCTCAGGGTTTCACCAGGAGCCACGACGTGCATGCGCGGTCCGGCGACACGGGCAACCGGGACCGGGGGGGAAGGAGAAGCGACCGAAGGCGGCGGCCTGGGAACCGGCGCCAGCGTCGTTGCCGCGCCGGGACGGGACGGCGCGGCCCGGCCGGGCATTGCAAAGGTGACCGGCGCGGGCGGCGGCGGCATCCGGACGACCGGCGCGGTGCCCGTGGCGGGTGCCACCCCGGCTTGGGCGGCCAAGCGCGCATTGTCTCCACGCAGGATTTGCACGGCCCCGGTGAGCGCGGCGACCTGCCGCCGCAAATCGCCGATTTCACGCGTGAGGTCGGCGTTCGTCGCAGTCAACGTATCAAGCGCTTCCTTGTGCGTGGCCGCAATCCGGTTCGCCTCGGCAAGCCGCGCGGTCCAGAGAGCGTTTTGAGACGAAGACGATGACGCCGCCAGCGCTTCGTCGCGCTCCCGCGTGCGGGTGTCGAGCGCGAGCGAGAGATCTTCCACCCGGCCCCGAAGAGCGTCCGTCTCGGCGCGCAGGGCGTCCCATTCCGCGACGGTCGCAGGGGCTGCCACCGGTGCGGACTCGACGTTGGGCAACGCCGGAACGGACGCCGCAAGCGCCTTGAGCCGATCGATTTCGTCGGAGAGTTCCGCGATGACCTTCAGGTTCTCGGCCACTGAGGCCTGGGCCTTCGCGAGTTCGGCCGCAAGCGCCTCCTTTTCCGGATCGGGAGCGGGCGCCATCTGCGCCGCCGGCTCAGGCGCCGGCCTCTGGCGGGCGGCGGCGAGTTCCTGTTCGAGGCGGCGGACGTCGGACTCGGCGGTGCGCAACGCCGTGGAAAGTTCGCGGTTCTCCGCAGTCAACTGGGCAACGGAGGCCCGCAGGTCGGCCCGCTCGGTGTCGCCCGCGGCGGGCGAGACGCCCACCTGGCCGAAGGTGATCGGCGCGAGGCCGCCGGCCGGCGCAGAGGCGGGCGCGGTCACCGGCATCGGCCCGGCGGGCACCGCAACCAGCCCCGGTTCGGGAGCGACCGGGATCACGGGCACGAGCGTGGAGAAGCGGGCGCGCAGGCCGGAGAGGATGCGTGCCGCTTCGGTGCGTTGCGCGTCGTTCATGCGGGCGGCCACGAGGTCGCGGCTCGCGGCCGAACCGCCGTTCTCCACCGCCAGGGTCAGCCAGGCGTGCGCCTCGGGAAGGTTGACCGGCAGGCCGCCGCGTCCCGCCGCCATCATCAGGCCAAGGCTGGCCTGGGCGGCACCGATGCCTTGCTCGGCCGCGACGCGGTAAAAACGCGCGGCTTCGGCCTCGTTGCGGGCCACACCCCGGCCGTCCTCGAGCAGCACGGCCAGTTGGTAGGCGGCGCGCGGGTGATTCTGTTCGGCGGCCTGACGGTACCAGCGGGCGGCCTCGGCCTCGCCCCTCGGGACGCCGCGCCCGAGCTCGTGCATGAGGCCGAGATTGAAACAGGCGGGCGCGTGGCCGAGCGCGGCGGCAGCCTCGTAGTGACGACGGGCCTCGAGGTCGTCGCGCGGCACGCCCTGCCCGAGGGCGTAGGCGTTGCCGAGGGCGTTGAGGGCCTCGGCGTCGCCGCGGTCGGCGCGTTCGCGCCAGGTGGCGAGGTCCGTCTGCGCCGAGGCGCGCGGGAGCGGGGCGATGGGGCCGAGCAGCCATCCGGCAAAGGCCAGGCAGGCGGCGCGGCGCAGGGTCAGGAGGGGCGGGCGGAAAGTCGGGAGGGGGCGCACGGGAAACGGGAGGAAATCGCGGCAGGGAAACGGACCGCGCCAGATGCTGCCATCAATCGACCACGCGGCAAGGCAGGAGGGCGGCGTCCTGCATGCCATGGATGATTTTCTTGTCGGGCGGACAGAAGGTCGCGAGGGCGCCGGAGAGGCGGGTCGCGCCGGCGGACACGAAGTAATACGGACAAAGCCGGAGCCGCCCCTCGCGCTCGACGGCCGTTCCGTCACCATTCGCCGGATACAGCCGGTGCTTCGCGCGGAGCGGCTTGCGGAAGGTCTGGAGGATGTGCGGATTGGCCGGCGCATCGGCCACGGCGAGGTCGATGCCCGCCTGCCATTCCTCGCGGGAACAGTCGCTGCCGAGCACGACGCTGCGCGCACCCCAGGCGCTCTCGTGGTAGCCGGAGATCTTGAGGATGAGGTCCCGTTCCTTCTGCGAGGCGGCGCCGAGCTGCCGCCAGTCGCTGAGTGCGCGTCCCCCGACGCGGGGGCCTTCCAGCACCGCGCCCGGAGGCAGCGGGGTCGGGTCGACGATCCACGAGGGCGGGATGAGGCGCTGGAGCAGCTTGAGGCTGCGGCCGCCGAGGTGTTCCTTCCAGAAGTCCTGCAGCAGGTGGTGATGGAAGAGCGCGAGGTTGAGTTTCTCCTCCTGGAACGGCCGGAGCGGCGGCGCGATCGCGACCTCGCCGGCGGCCCAGGCCTCGAAGAGGAAGTGGGCGGTCGGGATGTTCGCGAGGTCGAAGAGCTCGAAGAAGCGGTAGATGATGTCGATCTTCTCGGGGTTGCCCTCGACGTCGAAGCAGAGCGAGGAGCCGAGCGGGAAGAGATCGTCGGGTTCGAGACAGAAGACGCGTTTTCCCTGGAGCTGCAGCTGCGCGGCCAGCCACTGCATTTCCGGCCGGTAGGTCGCCGCCTCGTCGCTGACGACGAGCGCGATGAGGGGATTGCGCGCGTCGGAGCGCAGGGCGGCGAGCGACTGATAGAAGTTGCGGATCATCGCGTCGCCCGCGCCGAGCACGGAGGCGTCCGCCGGCGGCTGGCCACCGCCGTAGAGCCGGTTGAGGAAGGCGGTGAGGCCGATGCCGCCCGGCACCGAGTCGAGCTCGGTCATGACAAAGCCGTCGTCGGTCAGGAGCAGATCCGGCCGGAGGACGGTCGGGAAGGCGCCGCGGTTGCGCGGGTCGCGGGCGTGCTCGACGAGGGCGGCGGGCTTGCCGCGATCGAGATAGTCGGCCACCCAGGGCGTGACGAGGGGCTTGTTGCGCAGGAGGTTCTTGCCCGCGGCCGAACGCAGGTAGAGGGTCTCAACCGCCTGGTGAAACTCGAGGCAGGCCACGCCGATCGCCTCGAGCTCCGCCACCTGGGCCCGCGTCAACGGCCAGGCCTCCGGCGAAAGCTGCCAGGTCTTCGCCTCGAAGAGCGGCTGGGCGGCGAAGGCCGCTTGGAGATCGGCGCGGGAGAGGTCAGGCATGGCGGAAGGAGAAAGGGCTGAAGGGCTGAAAGGCTGAAGGGCTGAAGGAGCGGATAGAAGGAGGGAAGTCTGGGCATCCGTGAGCGTCATTCGTTCCCGCACCGTCCGAGTCGGAAAGACCTTCAGCCTTTCAGCTTTTCAGCCCTTCAGCCCTTCAGTCCTCCAGCCTTTCCTCATTCGTCGTCCATCTGGATGTCCTTGTTGCGGTGGCGGGGGCAGCCGGCGCGCAGCCAGGCGTAGATGAAGCGGTCGAGGTCGCCGTCGAGCACGCCCTGGGTGTCGCTGGTGCTCACGCCGGTGCGCAGGTCCTTGACCATCTGGTAGGGCTGGAGGACGTAGCTGCGGATCTGCGCGCCGAAGCCGATCTCGCCCTTTTCTCCGTAGAACTTGTCCATCTCCGCGCGCTGTTCGTCCTGCTTCCTTTCGTAGAGGCGGGCCTTGAGCACGTTCATCGCGGCGGCCTTGTTCTTGATCTGGGAGCGCTCGTTTTGGCAGACGACGACGATGCCGGTCGGCAGGTGGGTGATGCGCACGGCGGAGTCGGTCGTGTTGACGCCCTGGCCGCCCTTGCCGGAGGAGCGGTACACGTCGATGCGCAGCTCGCTCTCGGGCACCTCGATTTTGATCTCGTCGTTGATCTCGGCGATGACGTCGACCGCGCAGAACGACGTGTGCCGGCGCGCGTTGGAGTCGAAGGGGCTGATGCGCACGAGCCGGTGCACGCCGCGCTCGGCCTTGCAGTAGCCGTAGGCGTTCTCGCCCTTGATGAGCACGGTGGCCTTGCTGATGCCGGCGGTATCGCCGGGCTGGACGTCCATCAACTCGACCTTGAAGTCGCGACGCTCGGCCCAGCGCGAGTACATGCGGAAGAGCATGTCGGCCCAGTCGTTGGACTCGGTGCCGCCGGCGCCGGCCTGGATGGAGAGGATGGCGTTGTTGCGGTCGAACTGGCCGGTGAGGAAGGCGCCGATCTCGATCGAATCGAGTTCGTCGACCATCGTCTGCACCTGCGATTCGAGTTCGCGGGAGTACTCCTCCTTCTCGGCTTCGTTGCCCGCCTCGATGAGTTCGAGCATGACGTCGACGTCGCCGAGGCGCTTGTTGAAGTCGACGACGGGGCCGATGGCCCGCTTGAGGCCGTTCAGCTTGCCGATGTGCTTCTGGGCCCGCTCGTTGTTGTCCCAGAACTCTGGGGCGCCCATTTGCGCCTCCATGGCCTCGATCTCGCGCTGCTTTTGTTCGACGTCAAAGAAACCTCCACAAGTGGCCGGCGCGCTTCTTGATGTGCTCGATGTGCGAAAAGGTCTCGGGTGCGATCATGATAAGCACCCATGGCCGCAAAGACCTTATTCCGGCGCAAGGGAAAACTCCCCGGCGAGCGACGGCGGCTCCCCGAGGTAGATGACGCGGCGGCGGCCGTGCTCGTACCAGGTCTGCGCGTCAAGATCGCGGGTGAGGCGCAGCGCATCGTCGGCGAAGGGCCGACGACTGCGTCCGTTCAGGATCATGAGTTCCGTCCCCCCGTCGGCCGAAGGCACGCGCACGGCGACGAGCGCGTGCACCGAGTCGCGAACGTAGGGCAGCAGCAGCAGTTCGAGGCTGACGCGGGCATGGGCGCGCTGCCACGCCGAGGCGGGGCGGACGCGCTCGACGGGGAGCGGCTCGACCGGCGCGGCGGGGGCGTGAAAGGCCCAGCGCTCCAGCGGTCCGCGCAGGCGGCGGCCGAAGCCGTCGTCGACGTATTCGAATTTCCCCGACGCGACGGCCTCCGCTTCGGCGTCCACGCGCGCGGCTGCGTCGTCGTAAGCGGCGGCCGTGGCGGCGACCGGTTCCGACGGGGAAGGCACATTCCGTTCGCGGACCAGCGCGGCGAGCCGCGGGGCCCCGGTGTGGACGAAGTGCCCGGCGAGGACCGCCAGCGAAAAGGTGGCGGCGACCAGGCCGGCGCGCAGCGGGCCGAAATCGGGAACGGCCACGGCCGGGCCCGTCGAAGGCGCCAGGTTTTCCCGCGCCTGGCCGACCGCGGACAACTCGTCCTCGAGGGCGGACACGGTCGGCGCGCCTGGCACGAGACGCTCAGCTTCCTCCCGGCAGCGGCGCCAGCCGTCGCGGCGGGACCATGGCGCAGCATCCGGGTCGTGACGGCGAACCCAGCGGGACACCAAGACGGGCAGCCACCAGCGACCGGCACCGAGCGCTCCGGCCGCCGCGAGGGCGAGTCCCGGGCGACCGGCCAGCAGTCCGCCCGTCCCGAGCAGCACGGCTACGAGGAGTCCGATGACGACCCAAGGCGCGCCCGCCACGACGCCGAGGCGAAGGGTGTCCTGCAAACGCCTCCAGAAGATCGCCGTGCGCACGCGCCGGGCGCGTTCGTCGAGTTCGGCGAGGCGTTCGCGCTTCCAGGCGCCGTGGGTGACGTAGCCGAAATGCGCGGCGCGCTCGCCTGTGTAAGCCAGCAAGACCGTAGCCCAGTCCGGGGCGTCGCGGTCGACCAGCCAAGCGGCCAGCTCGGGCGACCGGCAGGTTGCGTACTGGGCGCGCAGTTTCTCTATCCGCGCGGACCGCGCCGGCGGCAGTTCGAGTGCGAGGTGGAGAATGCGGGCATGCGCTTCCTCGTCTTCGGCGTCGATCCACCCGCCGCCGACGGCCTGCCGCCGGGCCTCCTCGCCGAGCGCCGCCAAGCCGGAAAGCGTCGTCGCCGCTTCGGGATCGAGTGGGGCAAGCCGGTCGACAAAACTCGGTTCGACGAGTCCCCGGGCGAGGGCCACGGCCGCGCTTGAGCCGACACATTCGAACAACGCGGCCAGCCCTTCGGCGTCGACCCGCCGACCCCGCAGCGCCAAGGCTGCGCGTTGTCCCTGCGACTGCGCCAGAGCCAGCCAGACCACGCCGGCGACGATCGTGCGGCGGACGACGGGCGGCACGTCAGACCACTCCGGGCGATCGATCCACTCCAAGTGTTTCTCGACAAGCGCAAGGGTGGCGGCGAGTGACGACTCCGCACGGAGGAAGGCGAGGAACGAAGCGGGCTCGTCGGACGAGAACAGATTGAACTCCCCGTCGTCCCACGGTTCCTCCCCGGCAAAGAACTCGGCGGCGGCGGCGAGCGTGAGTCCCCTCCCCTTCCAGACGAAGAGCCTCGCCCCGGTGGGCAGTTCGTAGTGCACGCGCACGGTCTCGCGAGCAAGCCAGCGGCGCGTCTCGGGACCGGACCAGCGCGCGTCGCGCGCGGACGTGAGCAGCCCTTGGAGCAGCGTCTTGATGACGGGATCGATCGGCCCCATCGCCTCGACCGCCCCTGCGCGCATGCCCGGCGGTTCGCGTTCGAGCAGAAGTTGTTCGGCTGCCTTCGCCAGCGCGGCCGCGTCCCTGGCCGCTTCAGGCTTCAGCAGGACGGCGACGTGACGCCCGAGCAGGAATTGCTGCACGATGCGCCCGACCGACCACCAATCCCAGGCGCACAAACCCGTGCCGGGGGGCAGTTCGCGACGGCCGGCGGCTTCGGGCGGAGCATAGAAAGGATCGACGGCTTTGAGCTCGATCGTCGACTGCGTGTACAAGGTCGCGCCTTGGAGCCCTCCGACCACGACGCGCAGCGTGTCGTCCTCCGCATCGACGTAGATCGTCTCCGGGCGAAGGTTGCGGTGCACGACGCCCTGCGCGTGCAAGGTTTCGAGCACGGCCGCGAGCTGGCGCACGAGGGCCTCGACCGACTCGTAGCCCGCCTTATGGCAGGAAAACCAGTCCAACAGCGTCGTCGCTGGCGGACGCCGCGTCACCTCGTAACGCCAGCCCTCCTCCTCCACCGCCTCGATCGGCCCCACGATGGCGAGATCCTCCTGTTCGGCGAGCCGCTGCCAGGCGCCGCGACGCCACTCCGTCGCCTCAACGACGGGCTCCGCCCGGATGAGCACGGGCTCCATGTTGTCCAGCCGCACGGCCTCGAAGCAGGTTTCCGCCTCGCTGCCGAAAGGGCCGTCGAGCTTGTAACCCTTCCAGCGCCCTTTGGGCACCAAGGCGCAGGCCGGCCTCTCGGGAGGCGGCAAGGCAGGATCGACGGACGCCGGGGCGTCCGGCCCGGGTTCGGGTTGATTCATCGGAGACAGGGGAAGGACGTTTTCCCGTTCAACGGCTCGGCGGGAGCCGGACTTGAGGGTCAACCGAGGCCAGCCTGCGAAAGCAGGCGTTGCCGCCATCGATTTGCCTCCCGGGCGAATCCAAAGCCGGTGAATCAAAGAGCCAGGAGCATCCTGTTCGCGCGGTTCGAACCGAAACGGGAACGAGAGCGGGATGCTCCCGCCCCTTTGGGGCAAACTCGCGCCCGACGGGCGCGAAAAAGGCCGCCTGGGGACAGGCGGCCTTGGGAAGCGGACGGGCGGGCGGGCGGGTTACTTGAAGGTGTTCTCGAGCATCTTCTGGAACTGCTCACCCACCAGCGGCATGGGCTTGGCCTCGCCCTGGATGGCCGCCACCAAGCCCATGATCCAGATGATCAGGAAGCCCAGGCCGCCGAGCGGACCGAGCACGATGGTGAGCAGATTCACGACCGGGATGAAGGCGATCACCATGAAGCACACCCAGAAGGCGACGATGGCGATGATGAAGCCAAGCATCTGGCGGAGGTGAAAGGCGCCAAGTTTGGTCGGCTTGCTGGAGTGGAGCACAATGGCGACGACAAAGCCGATGATCGTGATGTAGCTGAGGATCGCGACCGTGCGGTCTTCGGCAGCCGGCGCGGGATTGGGGGAGGATTCAGTGGTCATAGGGCGGAAGTGGAAACGCGGGAGAACCGGTCAAAGACCAACGACATGCGAGGCGGGGTTCAACGTTATTGTCGGAAGGGGCTCTGAAGGAGCGGCGGCACTCCTGCCGCCGGGTTCGAGGTCCGACGGATTCACGCATACCCGTCCGGCCTGCGGGTTCGGCGACAGGAGTGTCGCCGCTCCTTGTTCAACCCCGCAGCGTGCCGGCGGCCTGCTCGGCGAGGAAGGAGGCGTAGGTGCGCTCGATGCCCTCGCGCAGGGCGATGCGCGCGCGCCAGCCCAGGGCGGAGAGACGGGTGACGTCCATCAGCTTGCGCGGGGTGCCGTCGGGCTTGGTGGGATCCCAGGCGATCCGGCCGGCGAAACCCGTCACGGCCGCGACGGTCTCGGTGAGTTCGCGGATGGAAACGTCCGTGCCCGTGCCGACATTGATCCAGTCGGGCGGGTTCGCGAGCCTGAGCAGGAAGGCGCAGGCGTCGGCGAGGTCGTCGACGTGGAGGAACTCTCGTCGCGGCGAACCCGTGCCCCAGGCGGCGACTTCGGGCCGGCCGGCGAGCTTCGCCTCGTGAAAGCGGCGCAGGAGAGCCGGCAGGACGTGGGAGTTCTGCGGGTGATAGTTGTCGCCCGGACCGTAGAGATTCGTCGGCATCGCCGAGTGGAAGAGCACGCCGTATTGCTTCCGGTAATACTGGCAGAGCTTGAGTCCGGCGATCTTCGCGATCGCGTAGGCCTCGTTGGTCGGCTCCAGCGCCGAAGTGAGCAGACAGTCCTCGGGCATCGGCTGGGGCGCGTGCTTTGGATAGATGCACGAGCTGCCGAGGAAGAGCAGGCGCTTCACGCCGTGGCGGTAGGCCGAGTGGATCGCATTCGCGGCGATGGCGAGGTTGTCGTAGAGGAATTCGCCCGGATAGGTCGCGTTGGCGTGGATGCCGCCCACCTTCGCGGCGGCGACAATCGCCACGTCGGGCTTCTCGGCCGCGAAGAAGGCGTCGACAGCCGACTGGGACACGAGGTCGAGTTCGCGCCGCGAACGCAGCAGCAGATCGACGCCGGCCTCGGCGCGGAATCGCCGCACGAGCGCCGCCCCGACCATGCCGTTGTGACCTGCGATGAAGAGTTTCATGGGCGTTGGGCATTAGCGGGTGGCGAGTAGTGAGTAGATAAAGGGTCTGAAATGCTCGCTACTCGCTACTGAACTTCACGGCTTCGGCAGGGCGGCGATCTGGGCCTCGCGTTTGGCGAGTTCGAGATCCGCGTCGACCATGAGCTTCACGAGATCCTTGAAGCGCACCTTGGGCTCCCATCCGAGCTGTCGTTTCGCCTTGGCGGGGTTGCCGATGAGCAGGTCCACTTCCGCCGGGCGCTCGTAGCGGGCGTCGTATTTGACATAACGCTGCCAGTCCAGATCGAGGCGGCCGAAGGTCTCTTCGATGAACTCCTTCACCGTGTGCGTTTCGTTCGTGGCCACCACATAGTCGTCGGGCTGGTCCTGCTGGAGCATGACCCACATCATCTCCACGTATTCTTTCGCGTAGCCCCAGTCGCGCCGGGCGTCGAGGTTGCCCATGTAGAGCGATTCCTGCAGCCCGAGTTTGATGCGGGTGGCTGCACGGGTGATCTTCCGCGTCACGAAGGTTTCGCCGCGGCGCGGACTCTCGTGATTGAAGAGAATGCCGCTCGAAGCATGCAGTCTGTAACTCTCGCGGTAGTTCACCGTGAGCCAGTGGGCGTACATCTTCGCACACCCATAGGGCGAGCGGGGCCAGAACGGCGTGGTCTCGACCTGCGGCACTTCCTGGACCTTGCCGAACATCTCGGAGGAGGACGCCTGATAGAAACGGCACTTCTTCACCAGCCCGGCTTCGCGGATCGCCTCGAGGATGCGGATCGAGCCGAGGCCGACGACGTCGCCCGTGTACTCGGGGATGTCGAAGGACACGCGCACATGCGACTGCGCACCGAGGTTGTAGATCTCATCGGGCTGGAGCTCGTAGAGCAGCTTCACCATCTGCACGGAGTCGGCGAGGTCGCCGTAGTGCAGGAACAGTTTCACGCCGTTCACGTGGGGATCGCGGTAGAGATGGTCGATGCGGCTCGTGTTGAAGGTGGAGGCGCGACGGATGATGCCGTGGACCTCGTAGCCTTTTTCGAGCAGCAGCTCGGCCAGGTACGAACCGTCCTGTCCCGTGATCCCGGTGATGAGGGCTTTCTTCATGGAAGGACGGACGGTACGGAGAGCCAACGGCAGCGCGCAAGCTTGGGCTTGGCCCGTCCCGGATGCCCTGTGGTAGCGGCCATGTCAGCCGCCATTCTAGGGCGTTCCGACAGAAACGCGGCCGGCACGGCCGCGGCTACACGGCCGGCTTGCCAGCGCGGGCGCCGGTTCTACGGTGCCGCGATGCAGGTCATCTTGATCGCGGCCCAATCGGTCGACGGCTTCATCACGCGGCACGACGAGCCCGGCAGCGCCTTCACGTCGCCGGAGGACAAGGCGTATTTCCGGGCGGTGCTCTCCGGCTTCGACGCCAACGTGGTCGGCGGCGTCACCTACCGGGCGGAACGCGCGCTGTTTCAAGCGAAGCGCGGCAACGGCCGGCGGCTGGCGGTGCTGACGCGGTCGCCCGAAAGCTACGCGGCGGAGGCACGGGCCAACGAACTCGAGTTCATCAACGAAACCCCGGCTGCGTTGTGCGAACGCCTGCGCAGCCTCGGACACCGGCGCGTCGCGCTCCTCGGCGGATCGCATGTGCACAGCCTTTTCCTCGCTGCCGGCCTGGTCGACGAGCTCTGGCTCACCTTGGAACCCCGACTCTTCGGTGCCGGCACGCCCCTGCTGGCCGGCAAGACCGACTTGCGCCTGCGGCTGCTTGGACACGAACACCTCGGCGGCGACACGTTGCTGGTAAAATACTCCGTCCGCCGATGAAGCTGCGCGATCTGCATTGGGCGCCGTATTTCCTGGTGTGGACGCTCGGAATCGTCGCCGTCGGCGCGGTGCTCGGGGCGGCCGTCTTTCCCCTGGTGGGGAGCTTGGCCGGGATGGATAAGTCCGCGGGCGAACTCGCCCTCACTGGCGCGCGCACCCTCGGTTTCTACTTCATGGTGTGGGCGCCCGGTGTCGGCATCGTGCTCACCGTGAAGAACGAATACGAGCGACGGCAGAAGAAGGCGGCGGAGACCGGCAAGGACCGTTCCAGTCCGTAGCCGGAGACGCGCGACGACGTTCGGCCCGGCAGAGACTGACCGCGCCGGATCGGAGGACCCGGCCTGCAGGACTTTTTAGATATCGAAGTCGCCGCGGCCGCTGGGTTCATGCAGGCCGCACTCGCGCTTGAGTCCGCCGAAGCGCGTATCCTGTTCGTTCATACCCGGCTCGAGCTTCGACGTGCTGTGCCAGTCGCCGACCGAGACGTACCCCTGTTCCCAAAGCGGATGATACGGGAGGTCGAACTTGGTCAGGTAGCGGTGAACGGTACGGTTGTCCCAGTCGATGATGGGGTGAACCTTGGCGACCTTGTTCTGACGCTGCACGACCGGCAGGGCCTCGCGGGTGTTCGATTGCGTCCGCCGCAAGCCCGCCAGCCAGGCCGTCGCACCGAGCTCGCGCACGGCACGGTCCATCGGCTCGACTTTGTTCGTGAAGTTGTAGCGCTTCAGGCCGTCCAAACCCTGCTCCCAGAGCTTGCCGTGCAAGGCCTCCTGCTGGGCGGCGGTGCTGGCCGGAACGTAGGTCTTGAGGTTCAAATTGAGCCGCCGCGTCAGCTCGTCGGCGAACCGGTACGTCTCCGGAAACAGGTAGCCGGTGTCGATGAAGATGACCGGGATCTTCGGCACGACCTGCGTCACGAGGTGCAGCATCACGGCCGACTGGATGCCGAAACTCGTCGTCATCACCAGCCCTTCGCCGAACGTCGCGTGCGCCCACTTCACCCGCTCTTCCGCCGTCGCTTTCTCCAAATCCAACACGGGTTGCACGGGCGGAAGGTCGGTCGTGGCGTTCATGCGAGATTAACCCTTACTTAGTTTATGTCCTAAGTAAAGATATATGGTGCGTTCGGCTTCAGGAGTGCCGCCGCTCCTTCCCGGCGGTCAGAGCGCCTTTAACAGGCGCTCCAGCTCGGTCTTCTTGGCCTGCTGATCGGCAAGCTGTTTGCGGGCGCCTTCGAGGACGGCCGGCGGCGCCTTGCTGACAAAGGCTTGGTTGGCGAGGCGGGCCTCGGTGCCGGCGATGTGCTTCTCCAACGTTGCCAGTTCCTTGGCGAGGCGCTGCTTTTCGGCGGCGGTGTCGACCGCGGAGGCGAGGTCGAGGTGGAAGGTCCCGAGCGGCGTCACGGTGGCCGGGGCGCCGTCGACGGCGTCGCGGCGCAGGATCTCGGAAGCGCCGGTCATGCGGGCGATCTTCGCCTGGTTCGCCTCGAGCAGGGCCCAGTCGGCGTCGTCGGCAATGACGAGCAGGCGCACGTCGCGGCGGCTCGCGAGGTTGTACTCGGCCTTGAGGGCGCGGGCCTTGGAGACGGTCTCCTTGATGCGCGCAACCGCCGCCGAGGCGGCTTGGTCGATCGCGAGACCGCGCAGGTGTCCGGCCCCCGCGAGGGACGAGGCGTTGGCGAGGGCGGAGTCCTTGAGGAAGACCCCGTCGCGGCCGTAGCCGAGCAGGTTCCAGAGCTCCTCGGTGATGAAGGGGATGAACGGGTGCAGCAGCTGCAGCGTCTGGCGCAGGACGAGGTCCTGGAGGGCGAGGCAGCTCGTCCGCGTGTCGTCGGCCTGTAGTTTGGCTTTGGATACCTCGACGTACCAGTCGCAGAAATCGTTCCAGAAAAACGCGTACAGGGCCTGCACGGCGGCGCTGAATTCGAAGTGCGCGAAGCAGCGGTCGACCTCGCGGGTCGTCGCCAGCAGGCGGTCGAGAATGGCGTGGTCGTCGGCATCGAACTTCGCCGGCTCGAGCCGGGCGAGGATCGCCTCGAGCGAGGAGTTGTCGCCGGCCGGGCCGCTCATCTGGCGGAAGCGGCACGCGTTCCAGAGCTTGTTGCAGAAGTTCTTGCCGCCTTCGATACGGTCCTCCTGAAAGCGGATGTCCTGGCCCTGAGGCGCGATCGAGACGATGCCGAAGCGCAGGCCGTCGGCGCCGTACTTCTCGATGAGGTCGAGCGGATCGGGGGAGTTGCCGAGGGACTTCGACATCTTGCGGCCCTGCGAGTCGCGGATGATGCCGGTGAAATAGACGTCCTTGAACGGAATGCGCCGCTCGAGCGGCTCGCCCGGGCGGACGAATTCCAGTCCGGCCATGATCATGCGCGCGACCCAGAAGAAGATGATGTCGGGCCCGGTCACGAGGGTGGACGTCGGATAGAAGTAGTCGAAGCCGGCCTTCTTCTCCTCTTCCGGATTCGGCCAGCCCATGGTCGCGAAGGGCCAGAGCCACGACGAGGCCCAGGTGTCGAGCACGTCGGCCTCCTGCTCCCAGTTCTCGGGATCAGCGGGACCGTCGAGGGAGACGTGGACCTTCGACGGATCCTTCAAGTCCGCCTCGGTGAGCGCGTCGCGATCAAACCCTTTGCGGTACCAGACGGGAATGCGATGCCCCCACCAGAGCTGGCGGCTGATGCACCAATCTTGGATGTTCTCGAGCCAGTGCAGGTAAACCTTCGACCAGCGTTCGGGGTGGAACTTGATGTGCCCGTCGCGCACGGCCGCCTTGGCCTCCTCGATCTTGGGATAACGCAGCCACCACTGCCAGGTGAGGCGTGGCTCGATCGGCACGTCGGCTCGCTCGGAGTAACCTACGTTGTTGGCGTAGGCCTCCTCGGCGACGAGGGCGCCGCTCTCGCGCAGGAGTTCGGCGGCGCGCTTGCGGCCGGCGAAGCGGTCGAGCCCGGCGAGCTCGGGTCCGGCGAGTGCGTTGAGGGTGCCGTCGGCGTTGAGGACGTCGATGGGCTCGAGGCCGTGGCGCTGACCGATCTCGAAGTCGACCTTGTCGTGGGCCGGCGTGATCTTGAGGGCGCCGGAACCGAACTCCTTGTCGACGGCGGCGTCGGCCACGATCGGAATATCCGCCACGGGACCGAGCGGGCGCTTCACGGTCTTGCCAATCAGGCCGGCGTAACGCGGATCCTCCGGATGTACGGCGATGGCGACGTCGCCCGGGATCGTTTCCGGGCGTGTGGTCTTGACGGTGATGTAGTCGCCCGGCCGGTCGGTCAGTTCGTAACGCACCTGGTAGAGCACGCCGTTGGCCGGCTTCATGATGACCTCCTCGTCGGAGAGGGCGGTCAGGGAGACCGGGCACCAGTTGACCATGCGCTTGCCGCGGTAGATGTAGCCGCGCCGGAAGAGTTCGGTGAAGACATGGAGCACGCACCGGCTGTACTCCGGATCCATCGTGAAATGCGTGCGCTCCCAGTCGCAGGACGCGCCGAGGCGACGGAGCTGCTCGAGGATGATGCCACCCTTTTCGTGGCGCCATTCCCAGACCTTCTCCACGAATTTCTCGCGGCCGTAATCGTGGCGCGTTTGCTTCTGCTTGCGCAGCTCCCGCTCGACGACCGTCTGCGTGGCGATGCCGGCGTGATCGGTGCCGGGGATCCAGAGGGCAGACTTGCCCTCGAGGCGGGCGCGGCGGATCAGGATGTCCTGCAACGTGTTGTTGAGCACGTGGCCCATGGTGAGCACGCCGGTGACATTGGGCGGCGGGATGACGATGCTGTAGGGCTCCCGCTGCGGGTCGACGCGGCCCGCGAACGCGCCGGCCTGTTGCCAGGCGGCGTACCACTTCTTTTCGACGTCGCGGGGTTCGTAGCTCTTGGAAATTTCGGCCATGGTGGGTGCGTGAAAACCGCGGAGGCAACCAAGCCCCGCGCCGGGAGGCAAGTGGGGAGTGCCGGGCCGGGAGCGCGTCCCTCCCGGCCGAAGTCGACGGCCTAAATCCCCGGGAGCGAAGGGTCACGCGGAGCGCCTGCCCTCATTTCCCGCTTTGCGACGTGGCGCGATTTGCGCTGCATTGCCGCCTTCCCATGATCGGTCGCATCCAGAAACACGCACGCGAACGGCTACGTTTCACCGGCGAAACGCCGGTCCCGAAACGGCTGGCGGCCTGCAAGGCCTTCCTGCGCCTGGAGAGCGCGATGATCCGCATGCGGCACGACGCCGGCGAGTCCGGCCTGGCCGTGGCCCGCGCGCGCGCCGCGATGATCGACGTGATGCTCACCCACCTCTTCGAGTATGCCGCGTCGACCTACGTGCGCGCCCACGGCGAACTGCCCGCGCCGGTTTCGATGGTGGCGCTCGGCGGCTTCGGCCGCGGGGAACTTAGCCCGCTGAGCGACATCGACCTGATGTTCCTTTATCCGTCGAAGGCCAAACCGGCCGCCATCAAGCCCCTCCAGGAGCACCTCACCAACGAGATCCTCTACATCCTCTGGGACTGCGGCCTGAAGGTCGGCCATTCGAGCCGCACGGTCGATGAGGTCTTCGCACAGGCCCGGGCGGACATCCAGACCAAGACCGCTCTGCTCGAAATGCGCCTCGTCGCCGGCTCCCCCGCCCTCTACGAAACCTTCGCCTCGGCCTACCGGACCTTCTACACCACGGAAAATCCGCGCGCCTACATCGCCGCCCGCCTCGAGGACCAGGAGGCGCGCCGTACCAAGTATGGCGGCACGGTCTTCCTGCAGGAGCCCGACATCAAGAACGGCGTCGGCGGCCTGCGCGACTACCAGAACACCGTGTGGATGGCCCGGGTGAAGCTCGGCATCTCCTCCATCGGCGAACTCGTCGGCCTGAAATACCTCCGGCCCAACGAGCTCAAGTCCTTCAACCGCGCCTACGACTTCCTCCACAAGGTGCGCAACGAGCTGCATTTCTCCAGCAAGCGCGCCACCGACCTGCTCAACCTGGAGGCGCAGCCGCGCATCGCCCTCGGCCTCGGCTATACGGAGCCGAAGATACTCGTGCGCGTGGAGCTGTTCATGCGCGACTACTACCGCGCCGCGCAGACCATCTACCGGATCTCGCGCCTCGTCGAAAACCGCCTCGCCCTGACGCTTTCCCAAGCCGGCGACGAAAAGATCTCCTTCCGCGAGGCCATCCGCGCCCGCCGCCACGAGCGGACCAAGCGCCTCGACGGCTTCGTCCTGCGCGGCCGCGAACTCAGCGCCGAGTCGGCCAACGTCTTCCGCGACGACCCCGCCCGCCTCATCCGCGTCTTCCGCCACTGCCAGCAGCTCGGCGCCAGCCCGGACTTCGCCCTCCAGACCCTCATCCGCGAATCGCTGCCGCTCATCACGCGCCGCGTCACGGAGTCCGCCGACGCCAACACCAGCTTCCGCTCCATCCTCGAGGAGGCAGGCGGCGTGCACCCGACCCTCAACCTCATGCACGAACTCGGTGTGCTCGGCCGCTTCATCCCGGAGTTCGACGCCCTCACCTGTCTCGTGCAGCACGAGTTCTACCACCGGTACACGGCGGATATCCATACGCTGAATACGATCCGCGAGCTGGACCGCATCTTCAGCGAAGCCGAGCCGATCACGCACAAGTACCGCGACACCCTGCACGAGACCCCCAGCCCGACGCTGCTCTACCTCATCCTCCTGCTCCACGACATCGGCAAGGCCTCCGGCATCCAAGGCCATGCCGAAAGCGGGGTCGCCATCGCCCGCCCTTTCCTCGCCCGGCTGGGTGTCGACGAGGAGACCGCCGAGATTGTGGCCTTCATTATCAAGAATCATCTCATTATGGCACGCTTTTGGCAGAAGCGGGACGTGGATGATCCGAAGACCGCCGAGGCATTCGCGGAACTGGTGGAGAACGAGGACAAGCTGCGCTACCTCTACGTACACACGTTCTGCGACGCCCGCGGCACCTCGGCCAGTCTCTGGAACAGCTACAAGGACACCCTCCACACCACCCTCTACCGCACCACGCTCGACCACCTCACCCTCGGCGAAAAACTGGCGACACGGAACACCCAACGGCTGCAAATGACCTTCAAGGAACTGATCAACAAGCCCATCCCCGGCATCAGCCACGATGAAATCGCGGCCCACTTCAACCTGTTGCCGGAACGCTACTTCATCCACACGGGCACGAGCGAGATCACGCTGCACATTCGCATGGTCAACCAGCTGCTGAAGTCCATCGCCACGGCCGACTCCATCGGCTCCCTCCACCCCGTGATCGACTGGCGGGACGACCTCAACCGCTCCCTCACGATCGTCAACGTCGTGACATGGGACCGCGCCGGACTCTTCTACAAACTCGCCGGCGCCTTCAGCGTGGCCGGCCTCTCCATCCTCGGCGCGAAGGTCATTTCGCGCAGCGACCACATCGCCATCGACACCTTCTACGTGGTCGAGCCCGGCCGCGGCGTGGTCCAAAATGCCCGCGCCCAGGAAATTTTTGCGCAGACGGTCGAGGCCGCCCTCGTGCACGGCAAGGACCTCCTGCCCGAGATCCTCGCGCAGGCCCAGCGCCACGCCGGCAGCCGCCTCGGCGCCTACTCCCAGGGCGAGTCCCTTCAGACTTCCTTCCCGCCCACCGTCGAAGTCTACCACGAGCTCTCGATGGAACGCACCATCGTCGAAGTTCAGGCGCGCGACCAGATCGGCCTGCTCTTCCGCCTCGCCAAGACCATCAGCACCCACGGCTTCGACATCACTTTCGCCCGCATCGGCACGGAACGCGGCATCGCCATCGACACGTTCTACATCGAGGACAACGCCCACGCCCCGGTGACTGACCCGCAACGTCTCGCCGACCTGCGCGAAGCCCTCGCCAACATCATCAGCCCCGCCGTCCCTGCCGCGGCGGTGTGAAGACGACGGCGGGCCCCTGAACCCGCCCGTCTCATAAGTCTTGGACTGCAGCGACGCGTCGCCGCTTTCGACGGCGAGCCTCGGTTCGCCGCCCCCGTCCGCTCCGGACTGGCCATCGTCCTCGCCGTTCGCCACCGTCCGCTCCACCGCCCATGCCGCCCGCCGCCGACGCTCCCGACGCCCGCGCCCTCGACGCCCTTTACCGTGTCGCGTCCCAACTCGGCCGGGCCGACGAACCCACCGAAGCCTTGCGCGGCATCCTCGCGACGCTCGTCGAGGTCTTCGGCGCCATCTCCGGCTCGGTGTCATTGCTCAATCCCGACACCGGCCGTCTCGAAATCGAGGTTCAGCAGGGCCTGCCCGACGACCACGACGACCTCGCCCTCCGGCTCGGCCAGGGCGTGACGGGCTGGGTGGCGTTTCACGGCCGCCCCCAGCTCGTGTCCGATGTCGCGGCCGATCCACGCTACATTCCCGTGCGTCCCGACGTGCGTTGCGAAATGACGGCGCCGATGCTCGAGAACGGCGGCCAGGTGCTGGGCGTCATCAACCTCGACAGCGACCGCGTCGACGGCTTCCGCGACGGCGACCTCCAGCTCTTCATCCGCCTCACTGAGGAGGCCACCGCCGTGCTCCTTCGCCTCTGGCGGCTCGAGCAGCTGCGCGGCAAGGCCCGCGAACTCGAATCGCTCATCGGCATCGGCCAGTCGCTCGTCACCAAGCTCGAGCCGCGGGAGCTGTTCGAAACGGTCGCGCGCGACGCCCGCCAGATCACCCAGGCCCGGGCCTGCGCACTCTACACCTACGACTCCGTGCAGGCGCAGGTCCGCCTCGCCGCCCTCGACGGCGAGGCGCCCATCGAGGCGCCGTCCGGCGACCTGCCGCTCGACTCCTGCCTCGTCTCCGCGGCCATCCAGACCCGCCGTCAGGTGGAATACGCCAACGTGCAGTCGCCGGAGTTCATCGACGTCGTCGACCTCCCGCGCGACCCGGGCCTGCGCTCAGTGCTGGCCACGCCGCTGCGTTTCGAGAACGAGGTGATCGGCGTGCTCGCCGTCTTCACGTCCGAGATTCATCGGTTCAACAACGACGAGCGCCGCCTGCTCAGCGCCCTCGCCAGCCTCGGCGCCGTCGCCCTGCAGAATTCGCGCCTCTACGCCCGCGTCTTCCAGAGCGAGGCCTCCCTGCGCAAGAACGAGCAGCTCACCACCCTCGGCCTGCTGGCCGCCGAGATCGCCCACGAGATCCGCAATCCGCTCACGGTCATCAAGCTGCTCTTCGGTTACCTCGGACTCGACTTCCCCGAGGGCGATCCGCGCCGGACCGACGTGCGCGTCATTGGCGAAAAGATCGACCAGCTCGAGGCCATCGTCACGCGCGTGCTCACCTTCGCCAAGGCGCCCTCCAGCCTGCACTCCCGCTGGCCGATTCACGACATCGTCGAGGACACCATCGTCCTCATCCGCCTCAAGCTCGCCCAGAGCAAGATCCAGCTGCACTACGAACCGGCGCCGCGCACCCTCGTGGTCGACGTGCACAAGGGACAGCTCCAACAGGTGCTGCTCAACCTCCTGCTCAACTCGACCCAGGCCATGCCCGACGGCGGCACCATCTCCTTGCGCTGCAGCCGGGAAACGCGCGAGAACGGCGCGGAGTTCGTCCTGCTCGACGTCATCGATTCGGGCACGGGCATTCCCGAGCACCTGCGCGAACACATCTTCGACTCCTTCCTTTCCGGCCGCAGCGACGGCACCGGCCTCGGCCTCGCCATCGCCAAGCGCATTCTGCTCAGCCATCACGGCGACATCACGTTGCTCGAAACCAGTCCCGCCGGCACGACCCTGCGCCTCGCGCTGCCGCTCGCGAAACATTGACGTCGCCGCAACTCTCCTACGCTCCGCTCCCGCCCGCTCCGCCCTCCATGAACCGCCTTTCTCCCGACGACCCCCGCGCGCTCGCGCAGTCCCGCCGACGTCTCATGCTCACCGCCGCCGGCGGCATGCTCGTGGCCAGCGCCTTCGTCATTCTGCTGCTGCCGTTCCGCCTGCCCCTGCCGCTGCGTCTCGCCGTCGTCTGCGTCGACCTCATCGCCGCCGCGACGATCTGGGTGCTGCTGCGCCAGCAGCGCGGGCGCTGAGGCGCAGCCGTGTTTCCGATCCGGCACCCGGTTCCCGCGAGCCCGGATGCCTCCACTCCCTTCGGCCTCACTTTCTGAAAACTGGGGCCTTCCCCTCAGCCGAATCGCCTCCGACTGTCACCCAAGGCCTTGATTTCTGCAACAAACGCGCGGATCGGCGGGTCCCTGCATTGACCCGAACAGGCCTATCGCCGAATCTTTACGTAATTCCACGCATGATCATGCACCTTTCCCCCCGTCGCGTTCCCCTCGCGCTTTGCCTCCTCGCCACCGCCGGACTCGTCCGCGGACAGGCCGTTACCGAAGTCGTCGAGTTGGAACGCATGGAGGTCAGCGCCCAGAAGCGCATCCAGGCCGTGCAGGACGTGCCCATCGCGCTGAACGCCTACTCGGGCACGTTCCTCGAGACGGCCGGCATCAGCCAGTACAAGGACCTCGCGCCGCTCGTGCCCGGGCTCTTTATCCAGCAGCAGTCGCCGAATTTTCCCGGCATCAACATCCGCGGCGTCACCTCCGATAGCACCGATCCGCGCAGCGAGACCCGCGTATCCATTTTTCAAGACGGCGTCTCGATCAGCCGGGCCACCGGCAGCACCGTCGAACTTTTCGACGTCGAGCGCGTCGAGGTCCTGAAGGGGCCGCAGGGCACGCTCTTCGGCCGCGGCGCCGAGGTCGGCGCCATTTCCATCATCCAGCGCAAGCCGGCCAACGCCAACGAAGGCGCCTTCACCGCCGGCTTCGGCAACCTCAACGAGCGCCGGGCCGAGGGCTTTTACAACGCGCGGCTCGGCAGCGACGCGCTGCTCGGGCGCATCGCCTTCACCTACGGCGAACGCGACGGCACGGTGGAGAACCTCGCCGGCGGCCCCGCCCTCAACAGCAGAGACACCCTCGCGATCCGTCCGTCATTGCGCTGGCTGCCGGGCGACCGCACCACGGTCGACGTCATCTTCAACTATCAGTACGACCAGCCCTCCGGCACCTCCTTCAAGAGCGGCGTCATTCCCACGACCCGCGGCGACACCAACCCCTTCCTCCCCGCCGAGCTCAACCGCGGCGAACAGCTCGGAGTGGAGCGCACCGTCTGGGGCGCCACCGCCATCGTCACGCACGAACTCAACGATGCCTGGACGCTCACGAGCGTCACGGGTGCGCGCGAATTCGACTCCCACGAGGAGTTCGACGCCGACGGCTCGCGGATCTTCCTGCTCGAGCTTTCCGACCGCAGCAAGGGCGACCAGTTCAGCCAGGAGTTCCGTTTCAACTACGATCGCGGCGGCGCCTTCGCCGGCTTCGTCGGCGTGAACTACTTCCGCGAAAAGGGGACGCAGCGCATCTCCCTCTATACCGACGAGCGCCAGGTCTGGCCCTTCCTCTCGGGCGAATTCCGCAGCGGGCTGATCGCCAACGGCATCCCCGCCTTCATTGCGAACGCCGCCGTGCCGCCGATGAACCCGCTCCTTCCGCAGTCCAACCTGCCCGCGGGCTTCGCCGCCTTCGCCAACGTGCCGCCGCTCGCCGGCCTCGCCTTCCTCGCCAACGCCCCGCTCAAGGGGTATCACACGGAGCAATACATCAACTCCGCCAAGGCCTCGGCAACCGATCTCTTCGCCGACGGCACCTACCGCGTGAACGACCGCTTCGAACTCACCGGCGGCGTCCGTGTGTCCTTCGAGGACCAGACCGGCGGCTACGAGGCCCTGCCCGCCCCCGTGCCGAGCACGCTGGGCTTCCTGCTCGGCGCGAACCCCAACCTCGCCTTCGCCCCCACCGGCGGCCGCCGCGAGGGCACGTTGTCCGACACCTCCGTCGTCGGCCGCCTCATCGGCCGCTATCTCCTCAACCGCGACCACAGTGCCTACGCCAGCGTCTCCCGCGGCCGCCGCCCGGCCGGCATCACCGTCGACAGCACCCCGCCCTTCGCCGTCTCGACAATCCGCGAGGAGGTCATCTGGAACTACGAGATCGGCCTCAAGGGCGTCTCGGCCAACCGCCGCTTCGACTACAACGCCGCCCTCTTCCAGTACGACTACACGGATTTCCAGACGACCGTGCGCGATCCCAACAACGCCGCGCGCTTCATCACCATCAGCGCAGGCAACGCCACCGGGCGCGGCGGCGAATTCGCCGTGCGCGGCCGGATCACCGACTTCCTCAGCGCCTTCGCCAACTACGGCTACACCGACGCCACCTTCGACGACACCGGCGAGAACGGCCAGCCCCAGGTCTACGCGGGCTCCTCCTTCCGCCTCACCGCCAAGCACACCGTCGCCGTCGGCACGACCGTCTCCTTCAACCTCGACTCCTTCGGCCGCCTGGCCTTCACGCCCGTCTTCCAGTACAAGACCAAGCACTACTTCGACGACGACAACACCCGCTTCGGCGGCACCCTGCGCCAGGACGGCTACGCCCTCGTCAACGTGCGCGCCACCTGGCGCTCGCCGCGCGACCGCTGGGAGGTCGCCGCCTACATCGAGAACATGTTCGACCGCGAGTACCTCATCGACGCCGGCAACTTCGGCGCCAACTTCGGCATCCCGACCTTCATCCGCGGCCAGCCTCAACTCTACGGCCTGAGCGCCACGGCCCGCTTCTGAGCCGCATGTTTCACCAGCCCGGACCCAGCGCTTCGCAAGGATCGGGTAGGAGCGCGCAGAGATCGCAGAGGAAAGGTTGCACTGGGGTCCCCTCGCTGCCCCGTCTCCGCGCCCTCTGCGTGCTCCTGTAGAAGACCTCCCGGACGATCCCGTCGGTCGGCACGGAAGTGTCACCCAAGCGCCCTTGCCCGACGCGCCCGATGACGCCAGCGTCCGGAATCGTGTCCCTCGCGTTCCGCCTGCTGCTTCCGCTCCTTGCCCTCATGTCGTCCTCGCTCCTCCCGGCCGCCCGCCCCCTCGTCATTGCCCACCGCGGCGCCAGCGGTTACCTGCCGGAACACACGCTCGAATCCGCCGCCTACGCCCACGCGCTCGGCGCCGACTACATCGAGCAGGACGTCGTGCTGTCGAAGGACGACGTGCTCGTGGTCCTGCACGACATCCACCTCGAAACCACGACCGACGTCGCCACGCGTTTCCCCGGACGCCAGCGCGCCGACGGACGGTTCTATGCGATCGACTTTACCTGGGCCGAACTCGTCACCCTGCGCGTGCGCGAACGCGTGCATGCGCGCACGGGCGAACCGGTTTTCCCCCGCCGCTTCCCGCAGACCGGCGGAGGATTCCGGCTCTGCACGCTGGAGGAACAGCTCATCCTGATCGCGGGCCTCAACCGCTCGACGGGCCGCACCGCCGGCGTGTACGTCGAGTTCAAGCAACCCGCCTGGCACGCGAACGAGGGCAAGGACCTCGGACCGGCCCTGCTGGCGGTGCTCGACCGCCATGGCTATCGTCGCGCCGACGACCCGGTTTTCGTGCAATGCTTCGACGCCGCGGCCCTGCGCCGGTTGCGGATCGAGTTTCGCACGGAATTGAAGTTGATCCAACTCATCGGCGAAGACGCCTCCGACGAGGACGGCGACTACGCCGCGATGACCACACCCGCCGGCCTGGCGGAGATCGCCTCGTATGCGCAAGGCATCGGACCGGCGCTGAAACGCATCGTCTCCGGCGCCGACGCCGAAGGACGACCGCAGTTCACGCCACTGGTCGCCGAAGCCCACCGCCGCGGCCTCGCCGTGCATCCCTACACCTTCCGCGCCGATCAACTGCCCGCCGGTGTTCCGAGCATGGAGGCCCTCTTGGCAATTTTCGTGCAAGGTGCCGGCATCGACGGACTCTTCACCGATCACCCCGACCTGGCCCTGAGATTCCTTTCGCGATAAGCGCCCAAATTGGCGGGAGCATCCTGCGCCCGCAGTTCGAGACGCATAGACGCATCTCGCACCAGCCGAGCTGTTGCGTCTTGCAACGATTCCGATTGGGAACGGCTTTACGCCGCGATGGTGTGCGGACGGTTTTCATCGCGGCGTAAAGCCGCTCCTACGCCCATGCCAGCCGTTTCTTGAAACATGCGGACAAAAGGGGAGCAGGATGCTCCCGCCACTTTGGAACGGCCGGCCGCGCGGGCCGGATCACTCCTCCAGCTCGACGTTCCAATAGGCGAGATCGAGGAAGTCCTTCCAACGCTCGCGGTCCCGGTTGCCGAGCACGAGCGTGATGACCGGGCGCCACTTCGGCCGTACCGGCTTGCGGATGAGGCGCATGTGGGCCTCGTGCGGCAGGCGGTTGGCCTTGCGGGAATTGCAGCGGATGCAGGAGCACACGATGTTCTCCCAGGTCGTCTTGCCGCCGCGATCGCGCGGGATGACGTGGTCGAGATTCAGGTCTTCGCGCTCGAAGGCGCGGCCGCAGTACTGGCAGGTGTCCTTGTCGCGCTCGAAGACGTTGTTGCGGGTCAGCTTGAGCTCCTTGCACGGCAGCTTGTCGAACCAGGTGAGCAGAATCACCCGCGGCAGGCGGATTACGGTGCGCGGCGTGTGCACGGCCTCCAGCGCGTCGAGGGGCGGGTTGCTCCTCGAGAAATCCATCCAGTCCATAAGCGAGAAGACGCGGAAATCGTCCTCCTGATGATGGACGACGGAGGCGTGACCTCGCGCGAGCAGCGCGAAGGCCCGTCGGGCGCCGATCACATTAACCGCCTGCCAGAGGCGGTTGAGGACCAGCACAGGTTGATCGAGCACGGCCTCCATAACGGGCCTTCGACGTAGCCACGCCATGGAGACGTGTCAAGTAGCCCCCTCGTGACAACCCCGTGACAGCCAAAAATCGTCGAAGACGATTTTTGGCGGAGAGGGAGGGATTCGAACCCTCGGTAGGTTGCCCTACACACGCTTTCCAAGCGTGCGCATTAGACCACTCTGCCACCTCTCCGGGAAGATCTCCGAGCCCTGCGGAACAGGGGCCGACGACCGGCGAAAGGCGAGCAGATAAGGCCACCCGGTGCGGGGCGGTCAACGGCAATTTCAGTTCGATTCCTCCGCCATCCCGCAAGCTCCCGCCGGACGGTGGCGTTTGGTCGCGGCAGAATTATCGGCGCTACCCTGCGTGCGTCAACGGCATGCACATCGCGTCCGGAGCGCGCTTGCGGCCACGAATCGAAAGGATCATGCCCAGATCACCCACTCGATCCACCCCGTGAAAACGCTGCTCCGTCTGGTATTGGCGTCCGTTCTCATCGGTTGCGTCTCGGCCCAAGAAGCCGCCCGCACACCCCCGAAGCCCCTTGAGGGCCCCAAGCCGCACTACCCCTCCGTCCTCGAAGACACCGGCCGCGATGGCACCGCCGTGGTCAGTCTCACCGTCGAGGCCGACGGCACCGTCTCGAACGCATCCGTCAAATCCGCGGACGACCCGGCCTTCGGGACCGTCGCCCTCGAGGCGATCCAAGGCTGGCGCTTCGAACCTGCCCGCGAGAACGGCCAGGCCGTCGCCATGCGGATCGACGCCCCCTTCAAGTTCTCGGCGCCGGCCAACCAGAAGCTGAACGCGATGTTCAAGCGGAAGCTCTATCGCCCGATCGACGAACCGCTCGTTCCCCAAAAGGAACTGAGCAAGCGTCTGAAGGCGGTGAAGAAGCTCGAGCCCAAGTATCCACCCTCCCTGATGCGCGCCCGAATCGAGGAAAAGGTCGCGGTGACGTTCGTCGTCGGACCCGACGGCACGACCCATAATCCCGAGATCCTGGGCAACCCGCGTCGCGAATTTGTGCTCGCCGCCCTCGTCGCCATCGCCAACGCCACCTACGAACCGCCGCTGAAGAACGGCAAACCCGTGTTTGCACAGGTATCGACGGAGTTGCGCTTCTCTCCTCCCGCCCCACGTGGCGGCGGCGGCGGCGGCGGCGGTGGAGGCGGGGGAGGCGGGGGTGGATTTGGCGGAGGCGGTGACGGAGGAGGAGGAGGCGGCGGCGACTTCTAGCCTGCGAATCTCACCGGCCGAGACGTCGCATTCTGCAACGACTGCGTAGGAGCGGCTTTACGCCGCGATGAACACCGTCCCGGGAACATCGCGGCGTAAAGCCGCTCCTACTCTCAAACCTGCGCCCTCGTGAAATAAGCTTGCTGGCGTTCTCCCGACCCACGCGCCTGCACAGGCCGCCCCCGCTTTCGGGCGAAGGTCGGGACGCGCCGCGCCCGATGGCGGGTTCGCTCCACTCGCTTGTCGTGCAGGATGTCCCCTGCCGTCATGCCACGCCCGCACCGCGCCGCCGATCCGCCGAGTCTCGCCGCCATCGAGCGGGCCGCGGAACGCGAATCGCTCCGTCACGCGCTGCGACATTGCCCGCCCGAGGTCTTCGCCGCAGCCCGGGCGTTCCGACGCACAGGGAATCCCGCGGAGGCCGCCACGGTACTGCTCGGCATCGTCGGACGTTTCGCCCCCGAACCGGCCCGCCGTCGCCTGCACGACGACCGCACGCAGGCACGACTGCGCGAGGACCTCGGACTCAACTCGCTCGCGCTGCTGGAAATCGCCTCGCTCGCCGAGGAGGCCCTCGGCCTGAGCCTTTCCGACGAGGACTTGCGCGGCGTCCGCACCGTGGGTGACCTGCTGGCCCTCGCACACCGGACCGTTCCGCCCGGCCGGAGGGAAGCCGGCCCCGGCGGTCCCGCTCTGTAGTCCTATTTCTGATACAGCCTTCCGCGCCGGTTCCCCGCCCCCCACGGCGACGCGGCAATCGCTACGTGCCCGGGTTCCGCGCCGGCGGCGCCGCCGGCGCGGGCTCCAGGCCGACGCGGCGCAGGTGCTGGAGGATGCGCGCCTCCACGCGTTCGCGATGCTCGGGCGGGACCTGCGCGGCGATCCGCGTCGCGGTCGCCCGCGCCTCGGTCTGCAACGCCCGGTAGTTTTCGATGCGCAACCGCCGGATGGATACGGCCGCCCGGCGCAACTCCGCGCGAATGTCCGCCTCGGTTTTTTCGTCGAGGTCGAGGTCGCGCGAAAGCTGTTGGGCCACCCGGGCCGTCGCCCGCTCGAGCAACTGGGCCGGCGGCGGGGACTGCTGGGGGGCCGCGAGGACGCGTTTCACCGAACGCAGCCCGAGCAGCGCGGTGCCGGCGGTGCCAACCGCCACGCCAAAAACGAAGATGGCCAGGGCCGCGAGCCAGGCCTGCCAGCGAAAGGCGCTCATGACGCCCCTCCCCCGCCAATGGCGTCGACCGCGATCAACTGCGCCCAGGGCCACACGTCCTGCCAGAAAACCCACGCCTGCCAGCCGGCGAGCCCCAGAAGACACAGGGCGGCCGCGGCGCAGCCGGAGAGCGCGACGCGGCTTGCAAACACGCGTTCGAATTCGAGGCGCCAGGACCAGGCGGCGGGCGTCGCGCTGCGCAGAGCCTGTAACAGGCGCGTCAGATCCAGGCGCGGCACCGGCGCGGACCGGGCCGCGCTCATCTTTGCGAGCAATTCGTCAGGGAGGTCATTCATGAAGCGGGATCCTTGGAAGGTTCAAAGTGCGCGCGCAGACGGGCGCGGGCGCGCCAGGCACGGAGCTTGGTGGCCGTGTGCGACCACCCGTAGGCGGCGGCGATGTCGTGCAGCCCCCAGCCCTCGAGGTAATGCAGGGTGAGCAGAGCCGCGTCGTCGGGCGGCAGCCGGCCGAGCAGGGCCTTCACTTCGGCGGCGGCGGCCTGCGCTGCGGGATCGGGCCGCGGGTCGACCGCCTCCGGCGTCGCCGGACCGTCGCCTTCCCTGGCCACGGTATCCACCTGCCAGCGACGACGTACGGCGCTCCGGCGGTAGTAATCCCGCCCGGTGTTCGCCGCGATGCGCCGCAGCCAGTGGATGAAGGGCCGGTCCGACCGCCACTGGCCGAGGTTGCGCAAGGCGCGCAAAAAGGTGTCCTGCACGAGGTCTTCCAGGTCCGCCGGCTGCTTCGCAAAGCGCCAGAGCACGCGGGCCACGTCCTCGTGATGCCGGCGCACGATCGCGTCGAGCGCCACGCGATCGCCGCGTTGCGCCCGCCGCACCAGCTCGCCGGTGTCGTCGTCCGCCGGTGTCTCCACCGACGGCAGGGCGGACGCGCCGAGGCCGTCGGGTTGCTCGAACGGACGGTTTACCAAGGGGGACAACAAGAAGGACTTCGCATATCATGGCCGGGCTCGCGAGGGAAAAGCCGCGCCGCCCGCGGCTCCCGGCTCCTTCCGCGGACAACGCGACCGCACGCCGGCTTGCGCCGGAGGAGAACCCCGGGCCGGAGAAAGGGAAGGACGGGCGGTTTCAGACCTCACAACGCTTTCAACGCACGAAGCACGCGCGGGTTTCGCGCGCGCCTGCGATTGCCAAGCCATGGCAAGGGCCGACGCCCCCACCACGACGGCCAGCCGGGGTGCGCGGACGCGTGCGGGAAGCGGTCGAACCGCCGTCGCGGGAGCTCAGCCGGTCCGACGCAGCAGCAGCACGCCGCCGACCACGATCAGGACGGCCCCGCCGCCAATTTTCACCACGTGATTGGCGACGCGTCCGCCGCCATCGACCTTGTTGGCCACCTGCGTACCCACCTCGGCCGCCTGGCCGAGCAGAGAGTCCTTGCGGGAGAGCCCTTGAAAGACGAGCACGCCGCCGACGATGAGGAGAACCAGTCCGACGATCTTGATCATAGGGGAAAGGCAGGAGGTTGCGGAGAACGGTACGACCGACGGTCCGGACGATAGAAAGTCAGAGCGGTGCGCGCAAGGCTGGCGGCGACCGGCAGCCAGCGCACGAGACGGCCCACCCCGCGGCGGTGTCCGACGACGGTGCGCGCCAGCATCAGACCGACCGGTACGGCGGACATCCGGATCCACGGCGACAACCGGTGCCAGCGTTCGCGGCCGCGGTCGATCCATTGCAGGGGACGCGCGGCTTCGCGAAACGCCTCGGCGCACTCGAGGCGCCGCCGGGCAATGCGCGCCTCGACGGCGGCACGGCGCAGTGCGAGCTCGCTCATTCGTGGGTCCGAAAACATGCGCGGTCCTCCTTGAGTTCCTGCAACGTGCCCGCGAAGGGCTTCGGCTGGCGGCTCAGGGAGCACCGCACGCCGAGCGCAATGCCGGTTGCGGCGCCGGCGTAGAGCAGGGTCAGCCCGAGCAGCACCCAGAGGCGGGCGCTTTCCCAGAAGAGGTAGACGAGCGTGACGCTGGCGAGCGTCACGGCCATCAGGCCGGCGAAGAGCGCCGCGCCCACCGCCACGAAGAGGCGGATGGCGCGGAGCTTCTCCTCCTGGAGTTCGATCGAGAGGAGTTCGATCCGGTCGTGAACCGTGCCGATCAGCGAATCGCCGAGCTTGCGGAAGGAGTCGAGCAGACCGGAGGAAGCTGGATTCCGGTTTTCCATGGGGGAAGCGGAGGACACCGCCGCGTCAGTTGCGACGCAGCAGCGCACCCAGCAGCACGCCGACGCCAAGGGCGATGGCGAGCGATTCGTACGGATGCGCACGGATGGTCTCGTCGGCCTGACGGGCGCCGGCGACGACCTTCTTGCGCGCATCCTGATACAGCTCCTCCGCGCGATGGCGGGCGTCTTCGAGCCGAGCCTTGAGATCGGCGAGGGCCTCGCTGGCGGGCTCCGCGGCGCCTTCGTTGAGGATCTTCTCGGCTTCGGCGATCAGGGAACGGAGGTTCTCGATGACCGCGTCGGTGGATTCGTGGGTGGAAGTGCGGTTTTTCATAAGGGAGGGTGGTTGAAGCGATCGGTTGACGTGGACGGGACCATCCGGGCCGGGACACGCGCGCGGCGCGCCGACGGAAACCCGGTTGAACCGTTGGACCGCGGCGGAGGAGGAAAGTTCACGCAAATCGCCTCCGGTCATGCCTGTAGTGCGCGCAGCGCTACAGGCCATGAGCGCAACTTCAAGGTGCTCCGCCGCCGCCCGCCGTCGCCACTGCGCCGAGGGCGGCGGCGACGGCCCCGAGCAGCTCTTCCGATTTGAAGGGCTTGGCAAGGAAGGTCGCGGCGATGCGCTGGACCGCCTCGGCGGCGCGGGCGCCGTCCATGCCGCTCATGACGATGATGCGGATGGCGGGATTGAGCCGGCGCACCACGCTGGCGAGCGAAGCCCCGTCGAGGTGAGGCATCTGCAAGTCGGTGACAACAACCTTGACCTCGGTGCTGCGCGGCGCGAGCAGCGTCACCGCCTCCGCGCCATCCCCGGCCGTGAGCACGCGATAACCGTGGTGGGCCAGGATGGCGGAGGTGACCTCGCGCACGTCCGGTTCGTCGTCGACCACCAGCACGAGTTCGCCATTGCCGCGCGGAGCGCTGAGCGGCGCGGACGCGCCCGGTTTCTCCCCACCCGTCAGGACGGCCGGCAGGTGCACACGAAAGGTTGTCCCGCGGCCCGGCTCGGTCTTCAAGGTGACGAATCCCAGGTGCTCGTTGACGATGCCGAGCACGGTCGAAAGCCCGAGGCCGCTGCCCTTGGTGGCCTCCTTGGTGGTGAAGAAAGGTTCCCAGATCCGCTCCTGCACTTCGGGAGGTATGCCGCTGCCCGTGTCGGAAACCTGCATGACCACATAGGCGCCGGCGCGAGCGCCGTCCATCGTGGCGGCGGCAAGGTCGTCGATCACCAGGTTCTCCGCCGCCAGCGAGAGGCGGCCGCCGGTCGGCATGGCGTCGCGCGCGTTCACGCAGAGATTGAGCAACACCTGATGCAGTTGGGTGGGATTGGCCTTCACGGCCCAAAGGTCGGATGCGGTGGCGGTGGAAAGCTGGATGCTGCGCGGAAAGGTCTGCCGGACCACCGAGGTTATGTCGGCGAGGATGCTTTCGACGGCCATGAGCTGCGGCTCGCCACCAATACCTTGGGCAAAGCCGAGGATCTGACGCACCAGACCGGCGCCGCGCTGGGCGCTCGCCTCGAGGCTGGCGATCAGCTTGCGGTCGGCGGGATCGAGCGCGCGTTCGCGCAGCATCGGGGCCGCCATGAGGATCGGCGCGAGCACGTTGTTGAGATCGTGGGCGATGCCGGCCGCGAGCATGCCGATGCTCTCGAGGCGCTGGGCGCGCAGGAACTGCTCCTCGATCTTGCGGCGCTTGGTCACGTCGGTGGCGATGCTCAGACGCGACTTCGCCCGGCCCTGCTCGTCCCGGATCAGCGTGATGCGCAACTCCGCCACCAGCGGCTCGCCGCGCTTCGTGCGCAGGTTGACCTCGCTGCGCCACTCGCCGTCCTCGTCGGCGGCCGCGGCGAGTTCGGCGGCGTCCGGACTGGCCGCGGGGTCGAGGACTTCCCGCACCTTTCGCCCCGCCACCTCCGCCGCGCGCCAGCCGAAGATGCGCTCGGCGCCCTGATTCCAGAAAACGATGCGGTCCTCGAGGTCGCTGACAACGATCGCATCCCGCGCCTTGTTGAGCAGGTCGGCCTGCTCGCGGATGTGGCGTTCCGCCTGTTTGAACGCGCTCAGATCGCGCATCACGGTCGAATAGTACTCCACCGATCCGTCGGAGGCCTGGTGGGCAATAAGCGCCTGCGAGACCGGGACGCGCGCGCCGCCGGCGGTCTGCAACGCGCTCTCGCCCACCCAGCTGCCGGATGCCGCGGCGGCCGGCAGGCCTTCGCGGGCGAGGCGTTCGCGGATGTCCGGCGGGTGCAGGTCGGCAAGCGTGAGCAAGCCGGGATCGTAGGTCTCGGACCGGCCGATCAGCCGCAGACCGGCCTTGTTGACCCAGAAAATGCGCCCGTCCCGCGCCGCCAGGCCGACAAAGTCGGGCGTGCTCTCCAGCACGGCGGCGAAGCGCCGGAGCGCATCCTCCGCCGCAGTGCGACGGTGGCGTTCTTCCTGTTCCCGCAGCACCCGGCGGATCGCCGCAACGAGGCGCCGCAGGTTGTCCTTGAGCACGTAGTCCTGGGCACCCGCCTTCACGGCTTCGAGCGCGCGGTTCTCGCCGATCGTCCCCGACAAGAAGATAAACGGCACGCCCGGCGCGTCCGCACGCGCGCGGGCGAGGGCCTCCATGCCGTTGTAAGCCACGAGCGAGAAATCCGAAAGAATGAGGTCGTGCCCGCCGGCCTGAAGCTGGCGTTGGTAGTCCTCGCGATTCGTCACCAGGGTCACGCGACAGGCGGGCCATTCCTCCTGAAGAATCGCTTCGACGAGATGGGCATCGTCTCGGTTGTCCTCAAGGTGCAGAATGTTCATGGGCCGGAAAAGTCGCCGCCCGAGGACGACGGAGATGCGTCGACAGCAGGCGCAAAGACGCTGCGGAACCGGCGTGCCGCCGGCAACTGCAAACAAGTCTCCGCGGCCGGTTATCCGGAAATTTCAAGCCACCCGCGAAAACGGCGGGGAATCATCGGCCGGCCGCTCTCACCTCTCCGTTGGGCGCGCCGGGCCCGCACCGGCGTCGCGCCGCCGGCGCCCCAGATAGACGCTCACCGTGCGGGCATTGCCCATGTTGAGCATGCGCGCGAGCCAGCCGTTCGTCGCCGTGGTTTCCCGCCGCATGGCCGCGGCGAGTTCCACCTTCCACGGCGCGCCCTTTGGCGCAGAGGCCGCCTCCGCCGTCGAACGGCCGGCGTCGGCGAGCAGGCGGTCGAGCGCATGGATCCAGCGCGGTTCGCGCAATTCCGCAAGATCGCGGCCGTGGACGGCGGAGGCGGCCGCGCGCGCCGCAGCGCTGCCTTCGCGCAAGGGAGCGCGGGCCTTGCCACGCCGTCCCGCCACCGGTCCGGCCAGCCCGAGGTGGGCACCGTCGTCGGCCACGACAAGTCCCTCGAGCCGGTCGCGATAACGTCGCCAGCCTTCCGAGGAATCGTGCAGCCCCGGCCACGCGGGCAGCCACGACCGGGCGTCGAGCACGGCCGGCCGCTCCCGCCCCAGATACATCCGGTAACTGCTCCACCGGAAGGCGCCGAGCTGGGCGAGCGGCACCAAGCCCGCGCGCACCGGCACGAGATGGATCTCGGCCACCCAACGGGCCAGTTCCGGACCGGGCTCGAGCAGGCGCGAGCGATAGCGCCCGGCAAAGACGGGCCCGCGCCCCCCGGCCCCAGCCGCGAGGCGTCCCGCCGCCATGCGCTGAAGCCAGTGCATGCCTTCGGCGAGATTCCCCCGCGGCGTGGTCACCGCGAGGTGAAACTCGCCGGGGAGCAGCGCGAACGCATGCAGGCGCCACCCGTGACCGACGCAGGCCTCGAGCAGCAGGTTGACGAAGACCTGCGCCGCCGCCGCCGTGCCGAAGACGGCGTGGCCGGCGTGGCCGCGATTGGCCACGTGATAACAGGCACCCTCGAACTGGATGCGCGGCGGTCTCCCCATGCCTCCATCGCACAGGGCGAACGCCGCGGGCTCAAGGTCGCGTTGCGGACAACGGGCCGGCTATTCGTTGTCCACCACCCGGAACACGATCGGCACGCGCATGCGGGTGTTGACGCGTTTGCCGCCCTTCATGCCGGGACGGAACTGCCAGCGTTTGACGCCGTGGATCGCCGCGTCCTCGAAGCCCGAAATGGACGCATAGACGACGCGCGGATCGACCACCCGGCCGTTGGCATCGACCACGAACTCCACGTCGACCCGCGCGTGCGCAATTTCGCGGCGCAGGTGCGTCGGGAAGACCGGGGCCGGCTGGAAAACCGGCTCGGGGATGCGGTCGAGTTCCGCGAGGTTAAAGACGTTCTTCAAGCCCTCGCCGACCGCCGGGCCGGCTCGCCGGGCGCCGGGCGGAATCGTCACCACCTTGGCGGTGCTGAAGTCGGGCTTCACGTTCAACATCGACAGATCGAGCTTCTGTACGAAGGAGTCGACGGTCACCGAGGCCGGGAGGTCCGCCAGCATCGGGACATAGGAGACGGCGTCCTGATCGGGCGCCTCCCCGCCTTCGCTGAATTCCTCCGGCTCCGGTTCCTCCAGTTCCTTGAGATCGGGCATCTCGATCAACTCGATGTAATTGTCCTCGGCAACCGCCACAACCGGCGGAGGCGCCTCGGGGGCGACACCGTAAAAGAAAAGCAGGTGCAGCGTACCCGAGACCAGCATCGCCAGCCACGGAATGTACCGGGGTTTGGTTTCGTTTCCGTAACGCCAGGCTCCCTTCGGCTTCGCCGGCGGCGCAGGCACCCTTTCCCGGGGTCGGGTGCCGACTCCGGCCCGGGGCGCGTCGAGGAGTAACACGGTTTCCGGGGCTTTCATGGTCCCAGCTTACTCCCTTCGCCGGAGGGGGGCTGCGCACAGGTTGGCTTACTTGTCGCATGTTTTGCCCTGCGGCCCGGAATCGCTCTCACTGGACCCGCATGGCCCTCGCCGAGTTTGGTTGGAACGATCACTGGAACGCCCTCTTCGCCCCGCACGCCGCGGAAGGCCTGGATCCCGCGCGCGTGATCTGCGAACTGCGGCGGAAGTTCTACGCCGTACAGACCGCCGGCGGCGAAATGCTCGGCGAATGCGTCGGGCGCTTCTTCCACGAAACCGCGCTCACCGCCGACTTCCCCGCCGTGGGCGACTGGGTTGCCGTCCGCCGGCGGGCGGATGGCACGCGCGTCGACGTGCACGCCGTGCTTCCGCGCCGGACAAAATTTTCCCGCCGCGCCGCCGGCGACCAGGACATCGAACAGGTCGTCGCCGCCAACGTCGACACCGTGCTGCTGGTGAGCGGACTCGACCGCAACCACAACCCCGCAAGGATCCAGCGCTTCCTCGTCGCCGCCCGCGAAAGCGGCGCCGACCCCGTGGTGGTTCTCAACAAGGCCGACCTCCATCCTGACCCCGACTCCGTACGCACCGAGATCGAACGGCTCGTGCCGGGAGTGCCGGTCTTCGTCACCAGCACGCGCACCCGGCTCGGCTTGAAGGCGCTCGCCGCCGCCTACGCGCAGCCCGGCCGCACCCTTGCCCTCATCGGTTCGTCGGGCGTGGGCAAGTCTACACTCATCAACCGCCTCGTCCGCGACGCGGTCCTGCCCACCGGCGAGGTCCGCGAAAAGGACAGCAAGGGCCGCCACACCACCACCCGGCGCGAACTCGTGCTCACGCCCTCCGGCACCCTCCTGATCGACACACCGGGCATGCGCGAACTTCAGCTCTGGGACGCCGCCGAAGGCGTCGAGGAAGCCTTCGCCGACGTCGCCGCCCTCGCCCTGCGCTGCCGCTTCAGCAACTGCCGGCACGAGACCGAGCCGGGCTGCGCCGTGCGTGCCGCCTTGGAGTCAGGCGAACTCCCGCCCGAGCGCTGGACCTCCTACCGCAAACTAAAAACCATCGAAGCGGCCGAAGAGCGCCGCCGCGACCAGGCCGCCGAAGCCCGCTCCCGCGCCCAGTGGAAGAAAATCCACCAGGGCCAGCAGGCGCGACGGCAGTTCGAGCAGGAGCCCTGAGGGCTCCGGCCGAAGAAATCGGTCTGATCGGTCCGATCCGCCTGATCCGACCGATCTTCCTCCCCCGGGGCCCCCACCTCAAACCACCCGGTCCACCATCGCCCCGCCCTTTTCGAAGGCCGCCAGGTTCGCGAGAAAATGTCGCGCGATCGCCTCGTCCTGGTCGCGTCGGCCGCCGGCGGTATGCGGCGTCACGTAGCAGTTGCGCGTCGTCCAGAGCGGGTGCTCCGGCGGCAGGGGCTCGGGCTCGAAAACGTCGAGGTAGGCCGCGTCGAGGCGGCCCGACTCCAGCGCCTCCTGCAAAGCGCGCTGGTCGACCGTCGTACCGCGGCCGACGTTGTAGAAACGAGCGCCCGGTTTGCAAAGCGCGAGCCGGCGGGCGTTGACGTAGTTTCGCGTCGCCTCGTTATCGGGCAGGATGTTCACGACGTGATCCGCCTGCGCCATGACAGAGGACAGCTTCTCCTCGGGCACGACGTGCACGCCGGACTCGCTGCGCGTCTGGCGCCGGATCGCATAGATCTTCATGCCGAAGGGCGAAAGCAGTTCGACCAGCCGGCGCCCGATCGCGCCGTAGCCGAGCAGCAGCACCGTCTGGCCCGTCAGCAGCCGCGAATCGTAGCGGCGTTTCAGATACTCCCAGCGGTGATCCGTCAGCTGGTCGCGATGCGACGGCAGCAGCTGGCGGCCGAGCGCAAGCATCATCGCAAGCACGTGCTGCGCGCAGGGGTCGGCAAAGACGTCCGACATGTTCGTGAAGATCGACCCGCGGGCCCCGAAGGCCTCCTTGAACTCCGCGGTGTCGTAGCGCGTGTAGCCCGCCGTCGTGACCTCGACCCAGCGCAGCCGCGCATGCCGCAGGCAGTCGGCGGGGTCAGGCTGGCCCAGCGCGATGTCGGCCTCGCCCAGCGTCGGGTCGGGCTGCCCGGCCGTGAGCACGGAGACGGAGGCGTTGGCCGAGGTGATCAGCCGGTGCCCGCGCAGCCCCTCGTGCAGGAGGCGGGTGGCGGCTTCGTCGAGTTTGGCGTTGGTCCAGATCGTCAGGGGCATGGCGGTGGCACGGTCATTCGGTTTCGGAAAAGGCGCAGAGGGCGTGCACCTGCAGGCCGGCGGCGCGCAGCTTGTCGGAGCCGCCGAGTTCCGGCAGGTCGATGATCGCAGCCACGCCCACCACCTCGCCGCGCAGGGCGCGGAAGAGCTTCGTGGCCGCGAGGACGGTGCCGCCCGTCGCGATGAGGTCGTCGACGATCAGCACCCGGTCTCCCGGCCGGCAGGCATCGGCGTGGATCTCCATCGAGGCGGAACCGTATTCGAGGGCGTAGTCCTCGGAGATGGTCTTGTAGGGCAGCTTCCCTTTCTTGCGCACGAGCACGAAGGGCTTGTGCATCTGGTAGGCGAGCGCGCCGCCGATGATGAAGCCGCGCGCGTCGATCGCCGCGACCACGTCGATTTGGTGACGCAGGCAGTCGAGCGAGAACGACTCGACCATGGCGCGGAACGCCTCGGGGTCGTGGAAGAGCGTCGTGACGTCGCGGAAGTTGACGCCGACCTTGGGCCAGTCGCGGACCGTGCGGATGCGTTGCTTGAGGTAGTTCGAAAGGTCGGTGGTGAACATGGGCGCGGACCGCCATCACGCCGCGCCCCGTCCGGACGGGCAAGCCCGGAGTGCCGGGTCAAGCGCCCGCCGCATGCCGGCGCTCGAGCGTCGCGTTGATCGCCGCGAGCGGCTCGACGTGTTCATGCGCGGGGAGATCGTTCTGGTAAACGAGACCGGAGGCGAAAGGCGGCACGTCCGCGGGGTCGCCGTGCACCCAGCGGTTCCAGGCGTAGCCCACCAACGCCGGCGATTGCGCTGCTTCTTCGAGGGCCGCACGTCCGCGGCGCAGCATGCGTTCGAGCCCGCTCAGGCCCGCCGGTTCGCCCTCCACCGCGCCGCGCTGGTACTCCTCTCCGCTCCACGAAAACTCCCCGAGCAGCACGGGGCGGCCCGTCGCGGCATGCAGGCGGTCGATCGCCGTCCGGACCGCGCGACGTTCGCAGACGAGCGAGGCCACGTCGACGTGCGGCGCCACGCACGCCTGCAGGATATCGGAACCGGGCAAGGGTTCCGCGAAGCGGCAGCCGAGGACAAGATGGTGCGGATCGTGGCGGCGGATCGCCTCCGCCGTCGCCGCGAAATACCGGCGCGCAAACTCCCGCGAGAACCGTCGCTGGTCCTCGCGATATCCCGGGGTCGCCAGCGCCACCTCATCGAGCGTGAGTTGGCGCAGAGCCGCCTTGTTCGGCCAGGCCACGCCCCACGCCCGCATCAGAGACTCGAAATCGCCGCCATGCGGCGCCAGCACGAACTCCCAGGCCGCATGGTAGGCGGCGTGCGCCGGCTCCAGGCTGAGGCAAAGCTGCAGCAGGGTCGGACGCGCCGGGTTGCCCTCCGTCTCCTGCGCCCAGCCCAGGGCGTGATCCGTGAAATAACCGATCAGGTCGCGGCTGCCCGCCCGCGAACCGCATACCTCCTCCGCCCAGCGGTCGCAGTCCTCCGCCCAGCGTGGATCGAAGACGTCGGGCAGGCTGGCCGGCCCCAGCCGGAACGCGCGTTCCGAAGCCCGCCGGAAATCGAGGATCTCCGTGTAGGGAAACCCTCGGTCGAAGAACTCCGCCGTCGTCCAGGCCCCCAGCGTATTGAAATTCCAACGACGCAGCCGCGCGAGCGCGTCCTCCACGAAGGGCCGCGCCTCCTCCGCGCCGAAACGGCGGTCAACCGTGTCCGCGTACGGCCCGCGGCGCGCCCAGCGCCCGCCGGGCGTGCCCGCGCGATTGAGCGCCGTCACACCCCTGCTGAGAAAGGGCCGGTCCTGCGGATCGAGGAACCACCAGACGCCGGCCCGCGTCTGCCCGACGCGAAAGTAGCCGGGCGTTCCCCGGATCGTCTCGGGCTTGAATTCGTCGAAGGCCGGCAGGGAGTCGGCGGAGGCAGACGACATCGCGCGCACCTTGGCCGCCCGTCCGCCGAAAGGAAAGCCCGAACCGCACGCACGCGGAAGCGCAGGCGCATCTCAGTTCCTTACCACCATCCGCGCGCGTTCGCGGTCCGCAGCGCGGTTTCCAACGGTTCGAGGTAGGGATGCCACAGCCGCTCCCACTCCAGGCTCAAGGGGAGCGCGTAGCCGTTCTCGACCAAGGCCGCCCGCAGGGACGCCATCGGGAAGGCGCCGTCACCCGGCAGCACGTACGTGAACGGATGGCGCGCCGAGGGCACGGCCATGCTGTCCTTCACATGCACGTGGACGACGAGCGGCCGGATCTCCCGCCAGGTTGCCACCGGATCCTCCCCTCCGCGCTTCCATGTATGGTGGCTGTCCCAAAGGATCGGCGGCACCGCCGCCCGCTCCGCCAGCGCACGGATCTTCTCCGCCGTGAACAAGCTGTCATGCGTCTCGATCATCAGGTCGGAAAGCCAGCCGCGCTCCGCCCGCCAGGCCCGCCACCAGGCCAGGCGAGCCGCCATCGCCGCCAAGTCCGCCTCGTCGCCGCTCGTGCCTCCGTCGAAGACCCGCAACCTCACGCCGCCCAAGGCCTCCGCCCAGGGAAGGAACGCTTCGATCTCCCGCCAGGCCTCGTCGTCCGACCCGCAGAGCTTCAAGGAGGTATCCAACGCGACCACGCGGACCGCCTGCGCAGCCACTCGTTTCGCGAGGGCCGCCGGGGAGCCGTGTCGCTTCGCGAACACCGCCGGCAGGTCCACCGTGCCCTCGAGTGCGCGCAGCTCCACCGCGGCCACGCCATGGTCGGCGGCGATCTTCAGCACCGAGTCGAGCGTCGCCTCCGGACACCCCAGCGTCGAGAATGTGCGCAAAAAATTCATGGCGCGCAGCCTGCCGGCCGGCGGGCAAAAGGGAAGCCTGCGCGCAAGTCGCCGGCAATCATGCCGCCCAAAAACCGGTTTCTGCTTGCGGCACCCTTCTCCCGTGACGAAATCGAAGGCCCGCCGGATGTCGTCATTCCGGCTCACTCAACCCCTTACGTCATGCCTCGTCCCGTCACCCTGTTCACCGGCCAATGGGCCGACCTCCCGATCGAAAAGCTGCTCCCGCTCGTGAAGCAGATGGGCTACGACGGCGTCGAACTCGCCTGCTGGGGCGACCATTTCGACGTCGATGCCGCCGCCTCGAGCAAGAAATATGTGCACAACCTGTGGCAGCTGCTCTCCGACCACGGTCTGACCTGCTACGCCGTCTCCAACCACCTCGTCGGCCAGGCCGTCTGCGACAACATCGACGAACGCCACAAGGCCATCCTCCCTCCCGACGTCTGGGGCGACGGCGATCCCGAGGGCGTGCGCAAGCGCGCCGCGCGCAAGCTCATCCAGACCGCCAAGGCCGCCCGCGCCTTCTTCGACGCCAAGCCCCGCCGCAAGACGGCCGACGACTTCCCCGTCGTCGTCAACGGCTTCACCGGCTCGTCGATCTGGCACTCCATCTACGCCTTCCCGCCGACCTCGCAGGCCTACTGGGACGCCGGCTTCGCCGACTTCGGCAAGCGCTTCGGCCCCATCCTCGAGGCCTTCGACAAGCTCGACGTGAACTTCGGCCTCGAAGTCCACCCGACCGAGATCGCCTTCGACATCGCCAGCGCCCAGCAGGCCATCGCCGCCGTCAAGGGCCACAAGCGCTTCGGCTTCAACTACGATCCCTCCCACCTCGGGTATCAGGGCGTCGACTACGTGAAGTTCATCCGCACCTTCTCCGACCGCATCTACCACGTCCACATGAAGGACGTCTGGTGGGGCCACGGCGACGGCACCGTCGGCGTCTTCGGCGGCCACACCGGCTTCGGCGACGCCCGCCGCTTCTGGGACTTCCGCTCCCTCGGCCACGGCGACATCAAGTTCGAGGACGTCATCGTCGCCCTCAACGACATCGGCTACCGCGGTCCGCTCTCCGTCGAGTGGGAGGACATCCGCATGGACCGCGTCCACGGCGCCACCGAGGCCGCCGCCTTCGTCCGCAAGGTCGACTTCCCGCCCAGCGCCCTCGCCTTCGACGCCGCCTTCGACAAGAAGAACCAGTAACCGAGCAGTAGCGAGTAGCGGGTCGTGAGTAGCGAGCCTCTCGCTGCGCAGCCCGAGGAACCTTGGTTCGTCCTACTCGCTACTCACTACCCGCTACTCGCCACTACAATCCTACCATGTCTCTCTCCCGCAAACTTCGCTTTGGCATGATCGGCGGCGGACGCGGTGCCTTCATCGGCGCCGTGCATCGCATCGCCGCCATTATGGACGGACGCGCCGAGCTCGTCGCCGGCGCCTTCTCCTCCGACCCGCAGCGCTCGCGCGACTCCGGCGCCGACCTCTTCCTCGATCCCGCCCGCGTTTACGGCAGCTTCGAGGAGATGGCCCGCGCCGAACAGGCCGCCCCGGCCGAAAGCCGCCTCGACTTCGTCGTCATCGTCACGCCCAACCACCAGCACTTCCCCGCCGCCAAGTGCTTCCTCGAGGCCGGCTTCAACGTGGTGTGCGACAAGCCCGCCACCTTCAACCTCAAGGAGGCCCAGGCCCTCAGGAAGATCGTCGCCAAGACCGGCAAGGTCTTTGTCCTGACGCACAACTACACCGGCAACGCCATGGTCAAGCAGGCCCGCGCCATGGTGAAGGCCGGCGACCTCGGCACGATCCGCAAGATCGTCGTCGAATACCCGCAGGGCTGGCTCTCCGACCGCATCGAGGCCTCCGGTCAGAAGCAGGCCGCCTGGCGCACGGACCCGAAGCGCAGCGGCGCCGCCGGCTGCATCGGCGACATCGGCACCCACGCCGAGAACCTCGCCCACTACATCACCGGCCTCGACATCGAGCAGCTCTGCGCCGACCTCAGCATCTTCGTCCCGGGCCGCAAGCTCGACGACGACGGCAACGTCCTCCTCCGCTTCAAGGGCGGCGCCAAGGGCATCCTCCACGCCTCCCAGATCTCCGTCGGCGAGGAGAACAACCTCAACATCCGCATCTACGGCACGAAGGCCGGACTCGAATGGAAGCAGGAGCATCCGAACGAACTCTGGGTCAAGTACCCCGACCGTCCGGCCCAGCTCTGGCGCCGCGGCAACGGTTACGTCGGCGATGAGGCCAAGCGCTTCACGCGCATCCCCGCCGGCCACCCCGAGGGCTACCTCGAAGCCTTCGGCAACATCTACCGCGAAGCCTTTCGAGCCATCGAGGCCGAGGTCGAGGGGAAGAAGCAACCCAAGGACCTCGATTTCCCGACCATCGACGACGGCGTCAAGGGCATGGCCTTCATCGAGACGGTCATCAAGAGCGCCAAGGCCGGCGCCCGCTGGACCAAGTTCCCGAAAGTCTGAGCGAAGGCCTTCCTCCCTCTTCACCAACGGCGGGCCCCGGCCCGCCGTTTTTTGTCGGGCGAAGCCGCAGCACAAGGAGCGGCGACACCCCTGTCGCCGCTCCGTCTACTCCGTCTTTTCCGAGGCGGCCTTCTTCGTCACCCACGCCTCGTACTCCGCGCGTGTCAAAAACTTCATCGAGGCCGAGTTGATGCAGTAACGCAGCCCCGTGGGACGCGGGCCGTCGGGAAACACGTGCCCCAGATGGCTGCCGCACACCGTGCAGTGCGTCTCGATGCGAACCATGCCGTGGCTCGTGTCGCGGGCCTCGCCGACGAAGGCCTCCTCGAGCGGCTTCCAGAAACTCGGCCAGCCCGTGCCGCTGTCGTACTTGTGCCGGCTGTCGAAGAGCGGCACGTCACAACCGACACACAGGTACACGCCGTCGCGCTTGTTGTCGAAATACGCATTCCGGAACGGAGGCTCCGTCCCCTGCTCCCGCGCCACGCGGTACTGCAGAGGCGTGAGCCGCGCGCGCCACTCGGCCTCCGTCCGTTGCACCTTGGCCTTGCCCATGTCGATCACGACGTGGGACGGCAGCCCGCAGGCGGACACGGGGCCGTCGATCTTGCACGCGGCCGGATCGGCCGCCGGAACTTCGTCAGGACTGTTCTTGGTCATGGGAGAGGCGGCAACGAGCAGAGCGGCGGCCGCCAAGGCCGCAACGAGCGAAAGACCGCGCTTCATGCCGCAAACCGTAGCCATTTCGGTCCGGATTGCCACCCCAAGCCTCGTGACCTCCGCACTCGGGGATTGAACTTGCGCGTCCCCTTTCGAAAGTAGCCCGCGGATGGGACGCGTCACCCGGATATCTCAGACCAAGCTGGCGAAGGACCTCGGCGTCTCCCAGGCGCTCGTCTCGATGGTCCTCAACGGACGCCGCGAGAACATCAGTCCGGAAACCTACCAGCGCATCTGGGACCACGCCCTCAGCCTCGGGTACCAGCCAAAGGGCATGAAGCTCGGACAGTCGCCCGCGGGAACGCTCCGCCGCCAGGTGGGCTTCGTGCTGCGCTCCGGACTCAATATTCACACGCAAGGCAGCTACTTCGGACAGGTCCTGCACGGCCTGCACTCCGCCCTGTCCGACCAAGGTTACGCCACGGTCATCCTGGGCTCCGAAGACACGCTGACCGTGCCCAAGCTCCGCCAGTTCTTCCACGCCGGCCATGCCCTGAAGGGCGTCGTGCTGCTCGGCCAGGTCGACGACGACTTTCTGCTGAAGCTGCGTGAATTCGAAACCCGCATCGTCGCCGTGTCCGCCCGTCATCAGGGCCTCTGCCATTCGGTGCTGGGCAACGAGCCGCAGGCGATCGCCTCCCTCGTTCAACATCTCAAGGAACTCGGCCACCGGCGCATCGGCTGGATCGGCGGGAACACCGGGCTCGGACGCCACGAGGCGCGTTATCGCGCCTACCTCGCCGCCCTCCGCGGCGCCGGACTCGAGGCCGACCCGCGTTACGCCATCTCGCAAAAGCAAGGCGACCGCGCCGCGGGCGCCGAAGCCGTGCACACCCTGATTCCGCTCGCGAAACGCCGCGACTTCCCCACCGCCTTCGTCACCTACAACCAGCACATGGCGCGCGGCGCCGTCGCCGCCTTCGAACGCGAGGACTACGCCGTGCCCGGCGACATCAGCGTGGGCGCCGCCGACTACTCGTCCCTCGCCCACGAGGAAAAGCCCACCCTCACCGCGGCAGGCTGCGACGCCGAATCCCTCGGCCGCGCCTCCGCCCGGCTTGTGCTCGACGCCCAGACCGGCGCCGACGGCAGCTGCGTCGATCTGATCCTGCCCTCGACCCTGCACCTCGGCGACACCACCGGTCCCGTCCGCCCCGCCGGCTGAGAAGCGGCCCATTGCGAGCAGCGGCGCCGGGTCACGGGACCCGGCCTACAGGGAAGGCTGCGGCGCGGTGCGCCGTCCACGGGCGGGGATGCCCTTGCCACGCTCCGCCAACCCAGAGTCCAAAACGCCCCCTTCTCCACCCCGGAAAACTTTTTTCTTGTGGTTTATAATTATCAACGCGGAAATACGCCACCCCATGAGCGTCTACGACTCCGGCGTCATCGTTTTCTACTTCGTCTTCATGCTGGTCATGGGCTGGCTGGTCTCCCGCTTCGTCCGGAACTCCAGCGACTATTTCCGCGGCGGCGGGCAGATGTTGTGGTGGCTGGTCGGGAGCTCCGCCTTCATGACGCAGTTCAGCGCCTGGACGTTCACCGGCGCCGCCAGCAAGGCCTACTCCGAGGGCTGGCCGATCTTCGTCATCTTCTTCGGCAACGCCCTCGGTTTCGTCTTCAACGCCCTCTACTTCGGCGCGCGGTCCCGCCAGATGCGCGTCGTGACCGTGCTCGAGGCGGTGCGTGAACGCTTCTCCCGGGCCAACGAGCAGGTCTTCACCTGGCTGCAGATTCCCCTCGGGACGCTCTACGCGGGCATCTGGCTCAACGGCCTTGGGGTCTTCCTCACCGCCGCCTTCGGCTTCGACCTCGAACTCACCATCGTCGTCACCGGCGCCGTCGTCGTCGCGATGACGCTCGTGGGCGGGAGCTGGGCCGCCATCGCCGGCGACTTCATCCAGGTGCTCATCCTCATGCCGGTGACCGTCGTGGCGGCGGTCTTCGCGCTGCGCGAGGTCGGCGGCGTCGGCGCCTTCCTCGACCGGCTGCCCGCCGGCCACCTCGACGTCGGCGCGATGTTCGACTCGCCCATCATGGTGCTCTGGGTCGGCGCCATCTTCGTCAAACAGTTCATCTCGTCCAACAACCTCTTCGACGCCTCGCGCTACATCTGCGTGAAGGACGGACGCCACGCCCGCCGCGCCGCCATCATGGCCGCGTCGCTGTTCGTGATCGGCCCCATCGTGTGGTTCACGACCCCGATGGCGGCGCGCATCCTTTACCCGGACCTTTCCGAAGTCTTCCCCGCCCTGCGCAATCCCGCCGAGGGCGCCTTCTTTGCCACCTGCCTCGTGACCCTGCCGGCGGGCATGCTCGGCCTGCTCATCAGCGGCATCCTCGCCGCCACCATGTCCTCGATGGACAGCGGCCTGAACCGCAATGCCGGCATCTTCGTTCGTAATTTTTATCAACCCATTCTTCGCCCCGGTGCAACCGACCGGGAGATGGTCACCGCCGGAAAGATCGCGACCGGGGCGATGGGTGTTCTCGTCATCGTCGCCGGCCTGAACTTCAGCCGTCTCGAGAACGTGGGGCTGTTCGAACTCATGCTCACCTTCGGGTCGCTCGTCGCCGTGCCCTACACCATCCCGCTCACCTTGTGCATGTTCGTCACGCGAACGCCGCCCTGGTCGGGCTGGACCACCGTCGTGGTCTGCATGCTGGCGTCGTTCGTGGCCACGCGTTACCTCGACGCGGACTGGGTCGTCCGGACCTTCGGGCTGGGCGCGCCGCTCGCCGCCAACGAGGCGGCGTACTGGACGATCGCCGCCGGGCTCGCACTGAACGTCTCCGTGGGCTGCCTGTGGTTCTTCGGTTCGATGCTGCTCTGGAACCGGACGGCGACCGCCCACCGCGTGCGCATCGCCGCCTTCTGCGAACGCATGCGCACGCCCGTCGATTTCGAGAAGGAGGAGGGCCCGGGCAACGACGCCGCGCAATGCCGCATCCTCGGGCTGCTCTGCCTCTGCTACGGCGGCTTCGTCTGCCTGCTTGCCCTGATTCCGAATCCTCCCGCCGGACGCGCCGCCTTTCTCTTCTGCGGCGGCGTCGTGGTTCTCATCGGCTGGCGGCTGCACCGCCAGTCCCGCCCCGTCCTCACCCAAAAACCATGAAAACACCCAGCCCCCGCACCCGCCGCTGGCTCGGCCTCGGCCTTGCCACCGTCACCGCGCTCGGCGCCCAAGTCGCGCCTGCGCCCTCCACCCCGTTCTCCGGCGGGGATGTCGTCACGCTCAGCGAGTTCAACGTCACCGCCAGCAGCAACAGCGAGTACGTCGCCGCCGAGTCGATCACCGGCACGCGCGTCGCCAGCAAGATCCAGGATCTGCCGTTCACGGTCAACGTGGTCACGAGCGAGTTCATCGACGACTTCAACGCCCTCGAATTCGGCGACCAGTTCGCCTACACCAGCAGCGTCGTCGCCTACGAAACGATCTCGACCGGCTACAGCGTGCGCGGCTTCGAGGCCGACGTGCAGCTGCGCAACGGCTTCCGCCGCATCGGCCTGATCGACAAGGTCAGTGTCGACCGCGCCGAGGTCATCAAGGGCCCGGCCGCCTCGATCTACGGCACCACCCTGCCGGGCGGCATCGTCAACATCATCACGAAGAAGCCCCTGCCCCGCCCGGAGTACCGCTTCTCCGTCGCCGCCGGCACCAACGACTTCCTGCGGTCGCAGGCCTCCGCCACCGGTCCGGTCGGCGCCTCGCAGCGCCTGTTCTACCGCGTCGACCTCGCCGCCGACCGTCGCGAGTACGATCTGCCCTTCAAGACCAAGGAGCAGGCCACCGGCTCGGTCCAGTTTCTCTGGAAACCGGCCGCCGGCACCACCCTGCACGTCGAGTTCGAGCGGCTGGTGCGCAACGAAGCGGGCAACGCGAACGTGCCTTTCGCGATCGAGACGGGTGTGCTCGACCCGTACCGGATCAACGTCAACACCGGTGTGCAGCCGACGATCAACCGCTACGCGCGTCTCGCCACCGAGTTGATGGAATTCAATGTGCAGGGGCCGCTCAACTACTCGAAGCGCGACGTCAACACCGGCACCGTCACCTTCGAGCATCGCTTCGGCCCGCATCTGTCGTTACGCAGCTCCGCCGGCCTCTACGACCGCCTGCTCATCCGTCAGGAGGTCGCCGGCCGCGACCAGTACAATCCCGCCACCGGCGCGATCAGCTCCGCCACCAGCCCCACGGGCAACTCGAGTGCAAGCTGGCTCCCACGCTATCGTCCCTACGGCGAACGGGGCGGCGGCTGGCAGAACGACTTCCTCTTCTCCTTCGACACCGGCTCCGTGCGGCACAAACTGCTCGTCACCCTCGACTACCAGCGGCAGGCCGAGACGCCGTCGCAGCTCCTCGCCACCGCCGCCGCCTTCTCCTCCCCCGATGTGCTCACTCGCGGACTCCAGGTCGCGAATCCGGACTACACCTACGTGACCTACGACCGCGATCCGTCCGCCTACACGACTGTGAATCAGGACGAGAACAACTCCCTCGACGTCTACGGCCTCTTCATCAGCGAACGCGCGACCTTGATGGACGGACGCCTCATCCTCCTCGCCGGCGGCCGCTACGACTACGTCGACAACCACGCCATCAGCTTCCGCCCGACCTACACCGAAACCGAGAACCAGTCCGACGACTTCACCTACCAGACCGGATTGAACTTCAAGCTCACGCCCGGCCTCACGGCGTACGCGAACTCGAGCACGTCCTTCGTTCCCCAATACGGCAACGGCCGCAACCTCGACGGCACGCTCTTTCCCGTGCCCAACGAGACCGGCCGGGGCTGGGAGGCCGGCGTCAAGGCCACCCTGCTCGAGAACCGCCTGACGTTCACCGCCGGCTACTTCGACATCGTGCGCGAGGGCATCCTGCGCGCCACGACCGACGAGACCGGCATCGTTTACGATACGATCTCCGGCCAGGAGGGATCCACCGGGTACGAACTCGACTTCAACTGGGTGGTCACGCCGGAACTGCAGTTCTTCGGCGGCTATGGTTTCACCGACTCCGAGGTCATCTCCAACACGGCCGCGCCTCACCTGATCGGCTCCGCGACCCGTCGCACGCCCGAGCACACGCTCGGCCTGGGCATGAAGTACCAGTTCAAGACCGGCCCCCTGCGCGGCCTCAGCTTCACCGCCGGCTACAAGTACAACAGCGAGTCGCTCATCAATCCTTCCACCGGGCGCGCCCTCACCATCACCGGCACCGCCACCGGTTTCAGCACGACCGGCATCGTCAACGCACGCCTGCCCAACGGCCTGCTCATCTTCCCGGATCGTCCGGAAGGCCAGGTCGTGCGCGCGGGTCCGAACGAGCGCATCACCGTGCGCGTGGACGACGGGCGCGAATCGATCTTCAACCAGGCGTTCGAGGTGGTCGACGTCGGCGCGAGCTACAGCTGGCGCACCGCTTCGAAGTACCGTCACAAACTTCAACTCAACCTCACCAACATCTTCGACGAACGCTACACGTTCGGTTCCGCCGGCCAGGGCCAGCGCTTCGGCGCGAGCCTGACCTACGACCTGCGGTTCTGAACCCGGCGTCGCCCCGCCTCCGCCATGTCCGCCTCCGTCCTTCCTCTTCGCCCCCGCCTGATCCCGCTCGCGCCCAACCGCGTGTGGCGGACCTATCTGGGCGGACGCACCCTGGACCGACTGGCGGGCGTGGCGGAGCCGGGCGACAGCCACTTCCCGGAAGACTGGCTCGCCTCGACCACGCGCGCCGCCAATCCCGGCCGCGAACGACCGGTCGAAGGCGTTTCCCCGGTGACCGTCGCCGGACACACCCTGCCTTTCGACGAAATGCTCGCCTCCGATCCCGCCTACTTTCTCGGCGAGGCCCACGTCGCCCGTTTCGGCGCGCAACCGCATCTGCTCGTCAAGCTGCTCGATCCGGCGATCCGCCTGCACTTCCAGGCCCACCCGACCGCCAACTTCGCCCGCCGCTTCCTCGGCTCGTCCTCCGGCAAGACGGAGGCTTACCACGTGCTCGCCACCCGGCCCGAGGTGGCCGCGCCTTACATTTATCTTGGCTTTCAACGTCCGCCCTCGCGCGCCGGGCTCCGTCGCATGATCGAGGAGCAGGACCTCGCCGCGATCGAACGTTGCTTCGACCGCATCCCGGTCAAGCCGGGCGACACCTACCTCGTTCCGGGCGGCGTGCCGCACGCGCTCGGCGAGGGCGTGTTTCTCGTCGAGATCCAGGAACCGAGCGATCTCGTGGTCCGTTTCGAGTTCGAGCGCGGCGGCTACGTGCTGCCGGAGTCCGCCCGCTTCATGAACCGCGGCCTCGATTTCTGCCTCGATGTTTTCGACTACGCCGCCTGGCCCGTCGACCGCGTCGCGACCGAGGCCGCCTGCCCGCCGCGCCGGCGGCGCGCCCTCGGACCCGATTCGTATCAGGACGACCTGATCGGACCGGAACGCACGCCGTGCTTTCGCGTGCGCAAGTCGACCTTCAACGCCGCCGCCGCCAAGGCCGAGTCGTCCGCCTTCGTTGGCATCGTCACATCCGGCTCCTGCACCGTCTCCGCCGGCGGGGAAACGTATCGCCTTTCCACCTACGACGCCTTTTTCGTGCCGGCCGGAGCCGGCGCCCTCTCGTTTCAACCCGAACCCACTGTCGAGGTCCTCGAATGCTCTCCACCCGATCCGTCCGCCCGTTGACAGCCCCTCCCGGGGCGTCCGCCCGACCCGCCTCGCTGCTCGCCGCACTGACGCCCGACGAGGTGCGCGACTTTCTCCCTGGTCCGCTCCGCGATGAGCTGGGCACGATCGCCGTCGAGCACGCGATCGTCGATCCGGCCGCAGGCGATGCGGCCGCGTTCCACGCCGACCTCGCCGCGCGCAATCCGGAGATCCTCGTCGCCGCCTGGAAGACCCCTCCGCTGCCCCGCACGCTTCCGCCGCGTCTGCGCTACGTCTGCTATCTCTGCGGATCCGTGAAACACCTCGTCACGCGCGACCACGTCAGGAGCGGCCTGCTCGTGACAAACTGGGGCGGTTCGATCAGCCGGGTCGTGGCCGAGTGGGCGCTGTTCCACATCCTCTCCTGCCTGCGCCGCGCCACCCACTGGGCGCTCGCCATGCACCACGGCGGCGGATGGAAGAACGGCGGCACCGAAACCGCCTCCCTGTTCGGACGGAGCGTCGGCATCCATGGCTTCGGACTCGTCGCCCGCGAACTTGTGGCGCTGCTGCGTCCGTTCGGCGTCCGCATCCAGGCCCACGCCCCGGATGTCACTCCGGAGATCGAGAGGCAGTACGGCGTCCGCCGGAGCGACTCGCTGGAGGACTTGTTCTCGGCCAACGACGTCATCGTCGAACTCGCCCCGCTGATTCCCGAAACCGAGGGGATCGTCACCGAGGCGCTGCTGCGACGCCTCCGTCCGGGCGGCGTCTTCGTCAACCTCGGCCGCGGCGCCGTCGTCGACGAGGCCGCACTCGTCCGCGTCGCACGCGAGGGCCGCGTGCTCTTCGGGCTGGATGTATTCTCCGTCGAACCCCTCCCCGTGGATCACCCGCTGCGCGGCCTGCCCAACGTTTCGCTGACCCCGCACCTCGGCGGGCCGACCACGGACCGGCGGCGCGACGCCGGCGAGCACGGACTGCGCAACCTGCGCGCCTACGCCGCGGGCCTGCCGCTCGAGAGCGTCGTCACCTCCGAGATCTACGATCGCACGTCGTGAGCGCCGCCTCCGCCCACCGCCACTGGCAGCTGCAGGCGCGCCGCCTGCTCGATCCGCTCGCCGCCCTCATGGAGCCGGGGCACGCCTCGCTTCCGATCGCGGGCCCCGCCAGCGATCACGACGCGCAGGCCGACCGCCTCGAGAGTTTCGCGCGGCCGCTCGTGCTCGCCGCGCACTTTCTCCAGTCTCAACCGCATCCCGACGATGCCGCCCTGCGCGCCCGGCTCGCCGCGTGGTTTCGCGCCGGCCTCCTCGCCGGCACCGACCCGGCGTCTCCGCACGCGTGGGGTCCCGACGCCAGCTATCACCAGCACCATGTCGAGATGGGGTTGCTCGCGATCGCCCTGCAGATCGCGCCGGAAGACCTCTGGCACCCGTTGGGCGACGCCGAACGCGACCGCGTCGCCGCCTGGCTCGCCACCGCCCGCGGCGGCGGCATCGTCAACAACAACCACCTGTTCATGTCCGTGCACATCCTCGAGTTTCTCGGGAAGCACGGCTACGCCCACCGGACGGACCGCGCCGTCATTTCCGCCCACCTCAACCAGCTCGAGACGATGCATCGCGGCGGCGGCTGGTTCGAGGACGGCATCAACCAGGCCTACGATCACTACAACGCCTACGCGTTCCACTTCTACGGCCTCTGGTGGGCGCGCCTGCACGGCGCCGGCGATCCGGAGCGCGCCGCGCGCTGGCGCCGCTGGGCGCGAAGTTTCGTCGCGGACTATCAGCACTTCTTCGCCGCGAGCGGCGAGCATCCCGCCTTCGGACGCTCCCTCATGTACCGGTTCAACGCCGCCGCCGTCTTCGGTCTCGCTGTCGCCGAGGGTTGCACCGACCTGCCGCCCGGACGCCTCCGCCGGCTCTGCACGCGCAACCTCGACTTCTTCCTCTCCCGCCCGATCTCCCAGGAACAGGGTTGCCTCGGCTTCGGCTGGACGGATGTGTTTCCCGCTCTCGCCGAGCCCTACTCCTGCGCCGCCTCGCCCTACTGGGCGGCCAAGGGGTTTGCCCCGCTGCTCCTCCCGCCGGCGCACCGCTTCTGGACGGAGCCCGACGTTGCCCTGCCTTCCGAGGACGGAGATTTCGCCCGCCCGATCCCGGCCGCCGGCCTGCTCGTGCGCGGCATCGGCGGCGAGGTCGAGATCCTCAACGCCGGCTCGATGGTCTCGAACACCCAGTTGCGCTACGGCGCCTGGAAATGGAGCAAGCTCGCCTACCGCACCGGCACCTCCTTCACGCTCGCGCGCGGCACACCGGCCACGGACTGGTCGGTCGACAGCGCGCTCGTGCAACGCCTCGACGACGGCCGCACCTTCGGCCGCCACTCCACCACCGCCGTCGAACTGACCGACACCCATCTCGGCTACAGCTACAATCTCGGCTTCAAGACCGGGCAGGTGAACACGGGCGTCGAAACCTTCGTCTTCTGGCGCGCCGGCTGGGTGCTGCACGTCCACCACCTGCTGCCGCGCCAGCCCGCCGTCTTCCGTCTCGGCGGCTACGCCCTTCCGCTCGACGAGGGCTCAGCCGCGGCGGTCCGCAACACCGGCCTCGCAGCAGCCGAGACGGCGGCAACGCTGGCCTGCTTCGCGCCCGACGGACGCGGCACGGTCCTGCAACCGCTGCTGGGCTTCGTCGCCGCCGAGTGGGACGCCCGTCTCGACGCCTCGACGGCGCGCACGCACATCGCCGCGCCCTTTCACGCCACACCCGTGCTCCGCTCGGCCCGCACCGCCGCTGCAACCGTGCTCGCAGCCTTGTCCTGGACCGGTCAGGATCGCGCGCAGTCCGCCCCTTGGAGTGTTGTCCGGACCCGCGACGGCGCCTGGTCGCTCTCCCACCCCGCGCTCGGCGCGTGGAACCTCACCCACTGGTCCCTCCCTTCCCTGCCATGAATGCGTTTCGCCTCACCGTCCTCTTCGCCGCCATCGCCGCGCTGGCCTTCGCCGAAACCCGCCACGTCCCCGCGCAGGCACCGCGCACGGGCGTGCTCGCGGGCCGCGCGGAGGCGTTTCGCGCCTACGTCACCGCCGGCGAGGGCGCGGCCGCCTTCGCCAGGGTGAAAGCCGACCTCGACGCCCGCTATCTCGCGCTACCCTTCCCCGCGGAACCCGTCACCTACGGCGACCCTTCGCCGTCGCGCCGCACATCGGAGGTCGCCGACAAGTGGCGCGATGTGCAGGACCTCGCCGGCCTCGTCGCCGGCGTGGCCGAGGCCGCCACCTACGCCTGGCTCGTCACCGGCGAGGAGAAATACCTCGCGAAGGCCAAGGAGTTTCTCCTCGGGGCGAGCCGCTGGCACCTCCGTCCCGACTGGCGCGCCGGTCCGGTCGTCGGCGCCACCTGCATCACCTACAACGACGAGGGCCACTTCCGCCTCTGGCGCAAACTTCCGCTCGTCTACGACCAGCTCCGCGACCAGCTCACGTCCGCCGAAAAGGAGATCGTGCTCGCCCACTTCCGCGCCCGCGGCGTCCTCTCCGCCGGGTGGATCGAACGGCAGGGCAATATCTCGAAGATCGTCCGCAATTCCATCGAGGCCGATCTCTCCAGCCACCCGGTGCGCTTCATGCCCATGACCGGCCTCGCCGCCCTCGCCCTCTGGGACGACCTGCCCGAGGCGCGCGACTGGTGGGCTTTCGCGTATCGGTTTTATCGCGACCAGTTCACCCCGTGGGGCGGCGACGACGGCGGCTGGGCCGAGGGCGTCGCCTACTGGCGGGGCACCATCGAACACGCCTTCTTCCAGGATGCCCTGCTCGCGATCGGCGACCCGCTGGCCTACGCCAGCCCGTTTTGGAAGAACTCGCCCTACTTCGCCGTGTACAACGTGCAGCCCTACCTCGCGACGGCCTTCGGCGACGTGCCCAACGCCGGCAAGTTCAACCTCGAGCCCGCGAGCGCCGAGTACCTCCTTCATCTCGCCCGCGTGCAGCAGGACGGATTCCTGCGCGCCTACGCCGGCCTGCAGACCGACCCGCGACCCCGCCCCACCGAACGCGGCCTCGGCAAACTCGACCGCACCTACCCGACCACGCTCGAGTTCGTGGTGCGCAACTTTCTCTCTTCGGCGAAACCCCTGCCCGCTCCGCGCAACCTCGCCGACCTGCCCGCCGCCCGCCATTTTCGCGACATCGGCTGGGTCTCGTTGCACAGCGCCCTCGGCCGGCCCGACGACGACCTCCACGTCACGTTCGTCTCCAGTCCCTACGGTTCCTTCAGCCACAGCCACGCCCAGCAGAATGCCTTCATCCTGAACGCCTATGGCGAGAGCCTCGCCATCAAGTCCGGCCTGCGCGAATGGCACAATTCCCCCCATCACAATCAGTGGGTGCGGCAGACCGTCTCCGCCAACGCTCTCCTCATCGACGGTCTCGGCCAGCGAGCCCAGAGCAAGGCGGCCACCGGCCGCATCGCGCGCTTCGAGCAGCGGCCGCGCGCCGTCTGGACGACGGGCGACGCCACCGTCGCCTACGCCACGCTCCAGCCGCCCGGCCGCGTCAGGCAGGTGACGCGCGACCTCGTCTTCGTCGACTCGCGCTACCTCGTCGTGCGTGACCGCGTGCGCCTCGCCGATCCCGGCAAGGTCACCTGGATGCTGCACACCGAACGCACCCTCACCTGGGACCACACGCACCACCTGGGCTTCTCGCGCAACGGCCACGCCGCCCTCACCGTCCGCCTGCTCGGCGACGCGCCCTGGAACGCACGCGTCGACGAGGGCTTCCCGGTGGCCGTCGACCCGCGCTACGTGTCGGGAGAAGCCAACTACACGACCACGGCCGAGTGGAACCTGCGGCAGAATCACCTTTACGCGGAGACCGCCACGGCCGCCGCCGATCACACGATCTTCGCCGTCCTCTGGCCCGAACGCGCGGGCACCGCACCCGCCGACCTCCGGGTCACCCGCGAGGGCGACACGCTCGCCATCCGCCGTCCCGACGGACGCACCGACCTCCTCACCTTGAACGATGACGCCCTCGACCTTCGTTAAGTTCGCCCTCGCCGCTGTCCTCGCCGTGCCCGGCATTCGCGAGCTCTCCGCCCACGCCGAGACCCCCGCTGCGGCGGTAGTCACGCCGGAATTCCTGCCGGGCGCGCAGAGTTTCGTCTACCGTGAAGCCGACCCGCACCCAGTCCGGCTGCATGTCTTCAAGCCGGGCGACTGGCGGCCGGACGACCGTCGTCCGGCCTTCGTCTGGTTCTACGGAGGCGGCTTCGTCCGCGGAACGCCCTTGCAATCGGCCGGCTGGGCCCGGCGCGCCGCTGCGCTGGGCTTCGTCGGCATCGCACCCGACTACCGCACGGTGGAACGCTGGCCGGACACGAACGCCACCGCGACGGTCGCCGACGCCCGTGCAGCCGTGCGCTGGGTGCAGGCGCATGCGAACGAACTCGGAATCGACCCGGCTCGGGTGATCGTCGGAGGCTCGTCGGCCGGCGGTCACCTCGCGCTCTGGACGGCGATTACGCGAACGCCGCCGGGACTGGACCCGGCAGAAACCCCGTTGCACCGTCCCGTCGCCCTCCTGCTTACCTCGCCCGCCGCGGACACGTCATCGACGAGCGGTTTGCGCGCCGAACGCTTTGGCTCGATCGACCGCGACGCCTTTTCTCCGCTCCAGAATTTGGATACGTCCATGCCGCCGGTGTTGCTCATCCACGGCGACGCCGACCCCACCGTCCCCTACGCCCACGCCGTCGCCCTGCATCGCGCGCTCACCGCCTCCGGGAGTCGTTGCGACTTCGTCACCGTGCCCGGCGGCACCCACCGTTTCTCCAGCGAGATGCCCGAATGGGGCGCCAAGGTCCCCGCCGCCCAGCGAAGCTTCCTCGAGGACCTCGGGTGCTGCCCGTGCGTCCCTGAAGGTGCCGCCGCTCCTTCAATCCACGATCCCCCCATCACGATCCACGTTGCCGGCACGAACCCTCTCACCATGTCACAATCCTACTCCAATCTCGCCCTCGGCACCTGGGCGCTCGCCGGCGACAAGTTCTGGGGCCCGCAGGCGCGGGCCGACTCGATCGCCACGATCCACGCCGCCCTCGATGCGGGCGTCACCTTCATCGACACCGCCCCGCTCTACGGCGACGGACTTTCCGAGGAACTGGTCGGCGAGGCGCTGCAGGATCGGCGCGACCGCGCCTTCGTTGCCACGAAGATCAGCGAGGGCGACATGACCGCCGATCGCGCCGTCGCTTCCTGCGAGGCAAGCCTCGGACGGTTGCGCATGGACCACGTCGACCTGCTGCAGATCCACTGGCTCGGCTCGGGCGAGCGCCTCGAAGAGGTCATCGCCGCCATGGAAAAGCTCCGCACCCAGGGCAAGGCCCGTGCGCTCGGCGTGTGCAACTTCGGGCCGAGGAGCCTCGCCCGCCTGCGCGCCGCCGGCACCGGCTGGATCTCGAACCAGCTTCCGTACAACCTGATCTGGCGGGCGATCGAGTTCGAGATTGCGGACGTCTGCCGACGCGACGGGCTGGGCGTGCTCTGCTACAGTCCGTTGCAGCAGGGCCTGCTGTCCGGCCGCTTTCGCTCGCCGGAGGAAGTCCCGCTCGGACGGCACCGCACCCGTCACTTCCGCGGCGACCGCCCGATGTCGCGCCACGGCGGGGAGGGTCACGAGGAACTGACCTTCGCCACGCTCGATCGTATCCGCGCGGTGGCGACACGACTCGGCCACCCCATGGCCGACGTGGCCCTGGCCTGGTTGCTGCACCAGCCGGCGGTCACCTCGGTGATCTTCGGCGCCCGCACGCCACAGCAGGTGGCCGACAACGTCCGCGCCGGCCGCCTCGTCCTCGACGCGACCACGCTGGCCGAGCTCGCCCGCGCCACCGACCCGCTCAAACACGCCCTCGGCCCCGACGCCGACCTCTGGGCCGGCGACTCGCGGATCAGGTAGCCTGCCCGTTCTCCAGCGAGAGTCCCGGTACCCGCGAGAACACGTTCGTGTCCGGCAGGTAGATCACTCGTCGCGAACCTCAAGCTGCTCCACTTCGGGAAACTGGGGGCAGGAGCCGTAGAGTTGCCGCAGTGCCTTAAGACGACGCAGCTCTGCCTTCTGGTCGAGAATGAGCAGCCCGCGACCGGTTTTCTCGATCTGCACGGTCTCCCCAGACAACCGCAGGGCCTTCGGCAAGCGAATAGCCTGTGAATTGCCTGCCTTGAAGACCTTTGCAGTGACGACTCCCATGTGTGCACAGTGTAGATACGCACCGCTTCGGCCAAGCGGATCGTCATCCCGGCTCGCCCGGGGCGATCAGGCGCCCCTGGATTTCGTTTGGAACCTTTCGCAACATCCTTTGGCTGTTCCTCTCGCTCCCGGGTAAACCCAAACATCTGAGTCTCGCCATCCGGCTACATCGCACTTTCGTTCGTCCATATGATTCAGATTCCGCCAATCCAAGCCACCGCTGGTGTTGTTTACACCAAACCGTGGATGGTCGCGCTGATTCTTGACCTGGCCGGCTACACTCCCGACCGCAACCTTGCCCGGCAGGTGGCCATTGAGCCATCCGCAGGCGACGGCGCATTCCTCGCCGAGATGGTTCGCCGACTCGTAATGTCCTGCCGTCGCCACGGCACATCCGTTTCCGATGCGACAGAGGCAATCCGTGCCTACGAAATCAGCCCCGAGGCAGTTCAGAGCGCCATCAAGCTTGTTTGCCGTACCCTGGCCGCGCTCGACGTCTCTGCTGCCGTCGCCGAGAAGCTCGCCCAAGCGTGGATCAAGGAAGCCGACTTCCTCGAGGCCTCGCTCGGTTTCCCGGTCGCCGACTTTGTGGTTGGAAATCCACCCTATATCCGGCTCGAAGAGATACCCGCCGCGAAGGCGGCCTTTTATCGTTCCTTCAGCGCAATGCGGGGGCGTGCGGACATCTACATTGCCTTCTACCAGGCCGCGTTGATGCAGTTGAAGCCGAAGGGGGTATGCGCCTTCATCTGCGCCGACCGCTGGATGCTCAACGACTACGGGAGCGGACTTCGAGAGTTCATCACCACCCAGGGCTACAATGTTCGCGCCGTCATTGAAGCGCACGATGTCGCTGCGTTCGAAAGCGAAGTCTCCGCCTACCCGGCCGTGACCGTGATTTCGCGTGAGCCGCAGGGTCCGGTGGTGGTCGCAAAAGCCTTACCCGGCATCGAGGTCGCGGACCGCGCGGACTTGGTCAGCCTGATCGATCGCGCCTCCTCAGGCCCGGGCCTCAGGGCGGCCAGGTTTTCCGAATGGTTTCGTGAGGGCGAACCGTGGCCGTGCTCGTCACCCGGGGCCCTTCAACTGCTGAAACACCTCGAAGCAAACTGCCGTCCCCTGGAAGACCTGGCGACCGGCACCAAAATCGGGATTGGCGTGGCGACCGGCGCCGATCGCGTTTTCATCACCAATCAAAAACCCGACATCGAGCCCGACCGCCTGCTGCCGCTTGCGCTCGCTTCCGATCTGAACGAAGGGCGGGTTAATTGGTCCGGACACTACCTGATCAATCCATGGAACGAGCAGGGGTTGGTCGACCTCGCCAATTATCCACGACTGGCCACTTATCTGGAGCCCCACCGCGACCTGCTCAGCAGTCGTCATACCGCCAGGGAACGCCCTCAGCAATGGCACAAGACGATCGACCGCGTTACCCTGTCCCGCGCCGCCCAGGAGAAACTGTATATCGCCGACATCAAAGACCGGCTTCTGCCCGCGCTCGACTCCGGCCGCACCTACCCCCAGCACAATCTTTACTGGATCACGTCGGAAGTATGGGACCTGCGGGTCCTTGGCGCCCTGCTTATGTCTGAGGTCGGCGAATTTTTTATCCGCTCCTACGGTGTGCGCATGCGCGGAGGATTTCTAAGATTCCAAGCCCAGTATCTCCGGCGAATCCGCGTGCCGGCTCCATCGAGTCTGTCCCCTGAGCTGACGCAGCAGCTACGCGATGCCTTTGTAAGCCAGGACACCCAGGCTGCGACCCAAGCTGCGTTGAGGGCTTACGGCATAGCCTCCATCCCCATCTGAACACGACCCGAAAATGGCCCTCAACCTCGCAAACTACGAGAAGGCGGCAACCCTATCGGTCAAGGCCTTCTGGGGCAATCGCGACGCAGCCCGGAAGAAGCAGGTAGAGTCCGGCAAAGCGGATGCCGGGAGCCGCGGCGCCGTCACAGCCGGGAAGAACATGGACGGCTTCGTCGCGCTGATGATCGCTCTCGTCGAAGGGAATGGCCTGAAAGACCCGACCATCATCCAGCGGGGACGGATCCCTCTCACACTGCCGGGTTACTTCCGCCCCACCAAGCAGTGGGATATGCTCGTGCTCCGCGAGAACCGCCTCGTCGCTGCTTTGGAATTCAAGTCGCAGGTCGGCTCTTTCGGAAACAATTTCAACAATCGCGCCGAAGAAGCCATTGGGACGGCGCAAGATCTTTGGACCGCGTTCCGGGAAGGATCGTTCGGAGATGCGCCTCGGCCCTTTGTCGGGTGGTTGATGCTCGTGGAAGACGCCCCCGCTTCTCGCCGCCCCGTCCAGGATCGCTGTCAGCACTTTCCCGTGCGTGAGGAATTCCAAGGGGCGTCCTACATCGAGCGGTACAATCTTCTCTGCAAGAAGCTTGTGCAGGAGCAGCTCTATACGACGACAGCCGTGCTGACATCGCCGCGAACCGCAATCCGCACCGGAAGGTTTTCCGACGCGAGCGCGATGACCAGCCTCAGGACCTTTGTCACCAGCTTCGCCGGCCACATCGCCGCCGAAGCCGCCCGGTAGACTACTCTCGCAAGAAGTCCGTTCCAGGTGGGTCTAGAAGATGAGCAACGACTACCACGAGCCGAACCATCGGCTCTCGGTACACATGCATCGGAAACGACTCCGGACGCTCTCCAGCCTCGGCTATCGCGTTGAACTCCCGTCCACTGAAGCGTGGTTCGCCTGAAACGCCCCCACTCATCCCGAATGTGGACGCTTCAACGCAGAAAGCCCGCACCGAGATGCGGGCTTTCTGCGCCACCAGGTTTGCTTGCCTCAAAACCGCGTCGAGAGGCTCAGGATGACGCGGCCGGGCTGGCCGCGGGACTGGTTGGCGTTGAAGTACTCCGTGTCGCGGATGTTTTTCCACGCCAGCGTGCCCGACCAGTCGAAGCCGCCGGTCTTCCAGCTGCGGCCGACCGTCACGTCGTAGATCGTGCTGGATTCGAGGAAGAGCGTGGGATTCGCCGTGCGCTGGGCCTTGTCGCCGGTGTGCACGAAGCCGCCGCCGACCCACCAGCCGTCGAGCGGGCCGCCCTTGAAGTTGTAGCGGGTCCACATCGTCGCGAGCGTCTCGGCCGAACCTTCCGGCACCGCGTTCAGGATGAGCGCCTTTGCTTCGTTGTACGCCGCCTCGTAGGCGGCCTGCACCGCCGGATCGTTCGAATAGGTGATGATGGCCGGGAAGGTTCCCTTGACCGTCTTGATGTCCATCAGGCTGAGCGTGGCAAAGACCTGCCAGTTGTCGGTCGGCGACCAGGTGACTTCGATCTCGACGCCTTCGCTGCGGTCAACCGTACCCTGCCGGGTGATGGTCGGGAAGGTGCCGTCGGGCGCGGTCTCGCGGAAGCGGAGAATGCGGTTCTCACGCTCGAGGTGGAAGAGCGACACCGTCGACGAGACGCGACCGTCGAGGAAGTCCGTCTTCAAGCCGATCTCGTACCCGCTGCCCGTCGTCGGCTTCGCCGGCTCGCTGATCGTCACGCGGTTGTCCGGTCCCGAAGGCAGGGAGGGATTGTAGGCGGGATTGAACGACGTGACGCTGCGGTCCTCGATGAAGAACGACTCCGAGTAACTCGCGAAAAGCAGCAGGTCGCGGCGCAGCTTGAAGCCCGCTCCGAACTGCGGCGTGGTCCGCGTCGCCTCGAACTTCGAGCCCACCACGGGCGCGCCCGGCGGGGTGGTCGTCGTGGGCAGGAGGTTCGTGTTGATCGTCCAGGTCTTGTTGTAGCGCGCCCCGCCGATGAGGATCAGCCGGTCCTCCAGCATGCTCGCGGTGAGCACACCGTAATACGCGCTTTCCTCGCCCTCGGCATCATTGAAGGAGTTGATGCCGGGAATCGTGTTCACGTCGTAGTCGTCGGTGTTGATCCAGGTCGACGGATCGTTGTAGTTCCACGGCTGGAAGTGCTGGTTCGGGGCGGTCTGGCTGTTCGGCAGGCCGGCCGGCGGGGCGGAGTTGCTCTCGCGGCGGAAGCTGCCGGTCCCGATCTTGCTGAGGAAGGCGCCGAAGAGCGGCTTCAAGGTGACTGCGCCGGCGTCGATGCGCCCGGCGACCTCGGCCTGGTAGGAGTACGAATCGCCCATCGACTCCTCCAGGCGCTTGCGGCGCGTCAGGAGGGCCGTTCCCGTCTTCGCCGGATCGGCGAGCACGGCGGCGGGATTGGCCCGCAGTTCGTCGCGATAGGTGAACCGGCTCTGGCCCGGCGTCGCGAGGTAGGACGCCGCCGGCGTCACGGTGAACTCCGCGAGACCGGTCAGCTTGTTGCTGATCTTGAAATCGTTCCAGCCGAAGTTGGCGCGCGCCCGCCAGTTCGCGCCAAGCCGGACGTTGAGCTCGGCGTTGATCGAGTCGAAGCGGGAGTGGCGGTAATCGTTCCGACCTACGTAGTTGAAATCTGGCGACAGCGGGGCGTAGTTGAGGAAGCCGAGGTTGAGGTTGCCCACATCCACGTAGGCCTGCGCCCGGGCCCGGTCGGTCAGGACGGGATAGTTCGCGGCGCTGGCGGCCGTGAAGCCGGCGATGGAAAGGTTGGGCTTCATGCCGACAAGCGGCTCCTGATTCCTGCGGTAACTCTCGAATTCGACGAAGAGGGACACGGTGTTGACCGGTGCCAGCTCGAGGCTGCCCGCGAGCAGGCGGGAGTCGCCGCCGCCGGGCTTCGCCCACGCAATGGAGTTCTCGTAGGCGGCAATGAGGCGCCCGCTCACCCGGCCGTCGGAGAAGGTGCGGTTGAGATCGAGATCCGTGCGCCAGAAATCGTCCGTGCCGACCTGTGCCTTCACGCGCGTGAAATCCCGGCGCTCGGCGCGCTTGGTGATGTAATTGACCGATCCGCCGGGCGTGATCTGGCCATAGAGCAGGGAGGCGGGCCCCTTGACCACCTCCACGCGCTGCACGTTGCCGGAGTCGACGTAGCGGTTGCCGACGAAGCCGTTGCGCTGGGGCGTCACGTCCCCGTCGAAGCCGCGGATCGAGTAGCGGTTGTTGCCCTGGGTGAACTCCTTCGCGCCGCTGGTGACGCCCGGCGCGAAGCTCACGATATCGAGAAGCTCCAGCGCTCCGATGTCCTCGATGAACTGCTCGGTGAAGGCGCTGATCGAAAACGGCAGGTCCTTGATGGGCGTGTCCACGCGGGTCGCCGAGACGGAGTTGCCCGCCCGGTAGCCGGAATCGGCCGTGGTGGTGACCTGGAAGGTGGATAATTGCACGACCTCCGGTTCGCCGGCCGGACGCGAGGCCCGTTCCTGGGCCGGGAGAACGTTGATAGCCATAAATGCCAGCGCACCGAGGCGCCCGGCATGCCGGAAACATGAGAAATGTAGCAGGGTGGTCATGGGGGTAAGGGTGAAATCCGGGGCCGGGCGCCCCGAAACTTGGTTGATAATTATCAATTTCATTCCGATGCCAAGCCAAATCTTTGGCGGAGCGGACCGAATCCTGACCCGCAACTTTCACCACATAGAAACAGCCAGGATCGGTTTCGCAGCGCGGCGCCACCGCAACCAAAACTCGATCAACAGGATTTGGCCACAACGAGGCACAAAAAGCGCAAAAACTCCGGAGATCCCGATCGTCTCTTTTGTGATCTTTGCGCCTTTTTGTGGCCAATCACCTTTCCTCTCGGAGGAACAGGCGGGCTAATCCGCCGTGACGCCCTTCGTCCCGTCCGCAAACACCGCGCGCAGGCGCTGGCCGGGCTTCACCTCGCCCGCGCGGGTGAGCGGACGGCCTTTCGCGTCCTCGATCATCGCAAAGCCCCGGTTGAGCACGGACGCCGGACTCGCCGCCTGCAGGCGCTTCCAGAGGGAGAGCAGGCGGTGCGATTCGATCTGCACGCGCAGGGCCGGCGAGCGCTGCGCGAGCAGGGCGCGGGCCTCCTGGAGACGCTGGCGCGCGTGCTGCGTGGCGTGCAGCAGGGCCGAGGCGTGCCGGTTGCGCAGGTCGTCGAGCCGCAGCCAGCCTTGCTCGACCTGCGCGGCCGGCGAAAGGAGCCGGAGTCGCTGGCGCAGGGCGCGCACCCGTTCGCGAAGGTCCGCATGCCCGTCGCGCACGTGACGCTCCAGGGTCTCGGCCGCGCCGGCGAGGCGCTGAGCCTGCTCTAGGAACCGGCTGGAGATGAGTTCGGCCGCGCCGCTCGGTGTCTCGGCACGCAGGTCCGCCGCGAAGTCGCACAACGTGAAATCGATCTGGTGACCCACGGCCGAAATGATCGGCAGGCCGCAGGCCGCCACCGCACGCACCAGGACTTCCTCGTTGAAGGCCCAGAGGTCCTCGAGGCTGCCGCCACCCCGCCCGATCACGAGCAGGTCGAAGATCCCCAGGGCCTCCGCCCGCGCCAGCTGCGCCGCCATCTCGGCGGCCGCCCCCTCGCCCTGCACCTTTGCCGGGATCACCACCAGGCGCCCGCGCCAGCCGCGGCGCCGGAGAATGTTGATGAAATCCTGCACGGCCGCGCCCGTCGGCGAGGTCACGAACCCGATCGTCGCGGGCATGGCCGGGATCGGCCGCTTGCGCTCCTCGTCGAAAAGCCCCTCCTCCGCGAGCCGTCGCTTCAGCGCCTCGAACTCGCGCTGGAGGCGCCCCACCCCGTCGTCGACCACCGCGCGCACGATGAGCTGGTACTGCCCGCGGGCCTCGTACACGCTGATCTCGCCATAGACGACCGCCTGCAGGCCGTCGCGCAGCTTCACCGTCTGGCGCACAGCGTCGCCGCGGAAGAGCACCGCCGACAGCTGCGCGCCGGCATCCTTGAGCGAGAAGTACGCGTGGCCGCTGGACTGTAACTTAAAATTGGATACTTCGCCGCGCACCCAGCCGGGTCGGATGCCGCCCTCGAGCACCTGTTTCACCCGGCGGGTGAACTGCGTCACGGTCTCGACGGACCGGTCCGCGTCGTCGTCCCGCAACGAGCCGTCTGCCCCCAGCACCTTCACGACGAAAGCTCGCGTTTGCGCGCGAAGTGGCGGCGCAGGAACTGCACGCCCACGGTGAGTGCGATGAGCAGGCTGATCGAAAGCAGCGCGACCTTGCCCTTCCCCTGCGCGAGCGAGTCGCCGAACAGGATGAAGGCGATGGCGTACGCCGTGGAGATCGGCCAGGAGACCAGCAGGTAGATGCGGAAGGCCACGCCGGCGAGGCCGAGCAGGTAGCTCTGGAGAACAAACGGCGGCCCCGGGGTGACGCGCACGAGCACGGTGAGCGCGAGCTCGTTTTCCGCCGAGATCTGCGGCAGGCGGTAGCCGAGGCGCGTGAAGAGCCATTCGATCCAGGGGCGGAATCCATACCGCGCGAGCCAGTAGCTGAGCGCGAGGTTGGCGGCGATGGCCGCTCCGGCGAGCGAGAGGACCAGCGGCAGCCCCAAGGTCGGCCCGAAGACCGGCCCGGCCGTCAGCGTGAACACCGACAAGGGACAGCCCAGCGAAGGCAGCACGGCCATCGCCCCGAAGAACGCCACCGGTCCGAATCCGCGGATCAAGGCGAGAAGCTCCTGCAACCACGGGCGCGGATCCGCCCCCCGCAGGAGCAGCACGGCCGTCACCGCCACGACCGCACCGGCCAGCGCCAGTTTGACCAGCAAGGCGCGCCGGGCACGAGGATCGGGAGTGGGAAGTTCAGCCATCGCGGCACGATGCCGCCGGCCACGCGAGAGCGTCAAGGAGGGAGACGGGAGCCGACACGCAGTTGGCGTTTGTCTTGAGGCCGAAGGCCCGGCTTGCTCGCGAGGCATGTCGAACCCGCAAGCCGTCCGCATCCGCCTTCTCGCGATGGCCGGCGCGTTGTGGTTGCTCGGTACGACGCTGATCCCGCCCTCGGCGACCCGGCTCGATGTCTGGCCCTGGGCTGCGCTCGCTTCGGCGGGCTGGTTCGCGTTCGCCGTCGGAGCCGTCGGGCTGTTCGCCGCCGGCCGGCTGGGCCCACCGCGGCCGGCGCTTGCCGCCGGGATGCTGCTCCTCGCCGGGGTGGCAACGTTGTCCGCCTGGCAAAGCCCGTGGTCGGGCGGCAGCCTCGCGGCCACGTTGCCGACCTTGGGCGGACTGGGCTTGTTTTGGATGCTGCTTCAGGCCTTTGCCCACCGCGCCGGGGCGGTCGCGGTGCGCACCGCCCTCGACGCGGTCGCCGTTGTCACGATCGCGGCGGCCCTGCTCGGCTGGGCGCAGCAAGCGCTGGCGGCGCCGTCGTTGGCCGCGCTCCTCCAAGGACGCAATCCCGCGCCCTTCGGTCACTCGGTTTACACGGCCGGGGCCGCCCTGCTCGCCGGGTCGTGGCTGGCCGCGTCGGCCTCGCTGAGCACCGGATTTGCGCGCAACGGGCGGCTGCTGGCGGTCGGCGGCGCGTTGCTGGCGATCGTCTCATCGTCCAGTCGCGCGGGCGTGGCCGCGGCGGCCGTGACCTCGTCACTGTTCGCCTTCGGCTGGTGGTGGCGGCGCGGCCGGCGCACGCGCGATGCAGTCCTGGGCGGACTGGCCCTGCTCGCGGTGCTGGCCGTCGGCGTCTCCACCAACGTGCGCCTGCGCGAGTTTGTGCTGAAGGGCGAATGGAGCGCGATCGCCGCGGCCAGCAACGACCACCGCCTCGCCATGGCGGAGGCCGGACGCACGCTCGGTTCCGCGCACGGGTTCTTCGGCCCCGGCCCGGGAACCGTGCCCCTCGCCTATCACGCGGGCGACGCGCGCGTGCCCCACGCGCCCGACGGCTCCCTGCAAGTGCACTCCGCGCCCTTGCAGCTCTGGGCCACGACCGGCCCGGCCGGGCTGCTCGCGCTCGCCGCCCTGCTCGGCGCACTCGCCCCGGCGATCGTGCGAGGGCTGCGACCGCACGCACCGCCCGGCACCCAGGCGCTCGCCGCGGGCGCCGTCGGCTACGGGTTGTTCGCCCTGACCGATCACCAGTTCGACCTGCCTTTCATCGCCGTTTTCGCCGCCGCCCACGCCGCACTCCTGGTCGGCGAAACGTCACCAGCCACCACGCGCCGGACCTCCGCAGGCGCACTCCGCGCCGTTGTGGCCACCACCGCCTTGTTGCTGCTCGCCGGACCGGCTTGGCATCGCGCTCGCGATCTCGCCGCCCGCGCCGCCTTCGCCGAAGCTGCCGACGCCCACGATGCCGGCGATCTGTCCGCGGTCCAGGTCCGCTTGGAAACCGCCGCCCACCGCGCACCCTGGGACCGCTTCTACCTCGAGGCGGCCGCGGCCTGGTCTTGGGATCGCGATCCTGAATTCGCCCGCCGGCAGCTCGATACCGTGCTCGCCGCGCCGACTCCCTGGCCCTCGGAGTTCGCGACCTACAACCTCGCCTGGCTCGCACTCGCGCGCGGCGATCCGACCGCGGCCTCCGCCCGTTTTTCGGAGGCCGCACGACTCGCCCCCCAGCGCACGGGCGTCTTCCTCGGCCAGGCCTTCGCCCTCGCCGCCCGCGGCGACACCGAAGGGGCCGACGACGCCTTCGCCCGGCAGCTGCTGGCCGACCCGGGGTCCATCGCCCTTTCCCTGTGGGAGCAACCGGGCCTGCGCGCGCGCCTCCCGCAGATCCTCGCGCGTATCCGCTCCCTGGCGACGGCACTCGCCGCGCAGACCGACGATCCCGCGCTGCGCGTCCGTCTCGACGCCACGGCCACAAAACTCGCCTGGTGGAAGGAGACGGACACCGCCCGCCAGCGCGCGCTCCTTGCAGCGTTGCCGCCCGCAGACCGCGCGCCCCTGGCCGCCCTGCTCGACGCCCCCGCGGCCGGCGCCGGCCCGTGGCCCGGCGGCGGTGCCTGGGGCCTGCTCGCCGCCACCTGGGCGGATGGCCGCCCGACCGCAGCCGCTCCGGAGGCGTGGCGCTCCCCGCTCGCCACCCGGCTCGCCGCGTCCGGGGATTTCCGAAGCTTCATCACGACCGCCGCCACGGAGGACGCGTTCCGCCGCGCGTATCGCGTAGGGCGCGGCGGTTACCGGGTGGTCATGCGGCATCCGGCGAGCCCCGACCTGCACGACTTCGCGGCCTTCGAGGAGAACCTGTTGCTGGCGCCGCACCTCGGCGCCGTCTTCCCCGCGCGCGGCTGGATCCCGGGAGCCCTCTGGCGCACACTTGAGGCCAGCCCGAACCCGGCCGCTGGGTTGTGATTTGAACAGGAGGTAAGGGAGGCAACAGAGGCCAGGAATGCGGCTTGCCGCTTTACCCTGAGACCCGAACACTCCGCGGCATCCCATGGCAGGCCGAGGCTTACGGCAGTTTTCTCCCTCAAGCAGCATAGCGGACGCGCCGCCATGGACAGACCCATGTTCCGTGCGAACCCTCAGGTTTCACGAAGCATCCGGTAGGAGCGGCTTTACGCCGCGATGTCTGGCGGATGGCGTCCATCGCGGCGTAAAGCCGCTCCTACACGCGATTCCGCTCGCCCCATGAACGCCTCTGCGCCGCTGAAGCCGCGTTCGCATCGCGATCCCTGGCGGGATACGCTGGTGCCGCTGCTGCTGCTGGTCGGCGATTCCGCGGTGACCTTTGCCGGTCTCTCCCTCGGCTACTTTCTGCGTTACGAGACCGTTGTCGGCAGCATCGGCCTCGACGTTCCTGACGCCACGTTCGCACGTTATCTGCCCCTCCTCCTGATGGGCGTCGCCCTGCTGATCGCGGCCTTCAATCACTTTGGTTTGTACGACTCGCGCCTGCTGCTGCGCCGCTACCAGAGCCTCAACGCGATCCTCAAGGGTGCGGGCTTCTGGCTGGTCGCCTACCTCGGCGTGTCCCTCGTGCTGAAGTTCGACCCGCCGATCTCGCGCCTCTTCGTGGTCCTCGCCTTCGTCTGCGTCGTGGCCCTGCTCTACGCGTGGCGTTCGGCGGTCTATGCCGCGGTCACGCGCACCGCCCTGCTCTCCCGCCTTCGGCGCCGCGCCGTGCTCGTCGGCTGGAACGACGACGCCCGCGCCCTCGCCCGCGAGGTCGCGATTGACCCGGCGCATCCGTACGCACTGGCGGGGATCGTGCGCTTTCCCGGCACCGCCGCGCCTTTCGCGGTCGACGAGACGCGCCTGTCCATCGACCCGGATGGGACGTTGAGCACCCGCGCGCTCGGCTCCACCGACGCCCTCGAGGAGATTCTCCAACGCGAGGCCGTCGACCTGCTCATCATGACCCGCCTCGACGTGCCGCGCGCGGAAGTGCAGCGCATCGTCGAACTCTGCGAACGCGCCTACGTCGAGTGGAAGATCGTGCCGAGCACCTTCGACATCTTCCTGAGCGGCCTGCGCCTGCAAACCGTCGGACGCGTGCCCGTGCTCGGCGTCGAGTCGCTGGCCATCGCCCGGCTCGTCAACCGCATCGCCAAGCGCCTGCTCGACCTCGCCGGAGCCGCCATCGGCCTGACGCTCTCGACGCCTCTGCTGCTCGGGTTCGCGCTGATCATCAAGAGCCAGTCGCCGGAAGGCCCCGTGTTCTTCCGCCAGACACGCATCGGGGCGCGCCACCGGCCCTTCACGCTCTACAAGCTGCGCAGCATGGCCCCCGATGCGCCGGCGAGCGACCACGCCGCGCAGAGCACGGCCCGCAACGACCCCCGCCTGCTCCCGATCGGCCGCTTCCTCCGCCGTTGGAACCTCGACGAGCTCCCGCAGTTCTGGAACGTGCTCCGCGGCGAGATGAGCCTCGTCGGACCGCGCCCGGAACGCCCCTACCACGTCGACCAGCTCTCGACGACCGTCCCGCACTACCTGCCCCGCCACCTCGCCAAACCCGGCATGACGGGCTGGGCCCAGGTCAACGGCCTGCGCGGCAACACCTCGATCGAGCAGCGCATCCAGCACGACATCTACTACATCGAGAACTGGTCCCTCTGGCTCGACGTGCAGATCCTCCTGCTGACCCTCGTGCGCTGGCGCGACCCGCACGCGTGAGCGGGCGGCGGGGGTGGATCGGTGATCGTGGATGGTAGTGCAGATCGGACGGATCGGTCCGATCCGTCCGATCTCCCCCCCTCAGAGCTGCGGGAAGGTCACCCCGAAGCGCGCACACAGGCCGGGCACACTCGCGAAGTCCATTTCGAGCGCGTACTTCGCGTTGATCTCGGCGAACTTCGCTAGGTCGCCCCACGAGGCCGCCACCTCGCGGAAGAAGTCCTCGAAACCCGCCGGTGAAATCACCTCGATGATCTCGCAGGGCTCGTCGCCGGCATTCCAGAACGTGTGCCATTGGGCGCGAGGCTTGAAGACCCATTCGCCCGGACCCGCCGTGACGACTTCTTCGCCGAGAAGTGCCCCCAGCTTTCCGCGGAGAACATGCGAGTACTCGTCCTCGTTGTGGTGGTAATGCAGCGGCGCCGCCAGGGCCCGCGGAGCCAGCGGATGATGGACGATCGAGAAGCGTCGCCCGGTATCGAGGCCGTCAATCTTCCAATGGACGCCAAGGCCGCCGAAGTCGAAACGCTCGCCGCCCTCGCCGGCAATCTTGCGGGCGGCGGTCGGCAGGGAAGGAAGCAGGGAGGTGGTCATAAGCTTTATTTTTAGGTGAACGTTATTGTTTACCCATTTATGGAAATGATCCGCGAAACCCCTTGTCAATACTTCTGTGAACATATTTGTTTATCGAAATATGGGGGCGAAGAAACGGACCTACGTGATGACGGCGCGGCGCGAGCAGGCGGCGGAGACGCGCGCCCGCATCGTCGAAGCCACCGTCGCCCTGCACGAGGAGGTCGGCCCCGCGCGCACCACCATCAGCGCCATCGCCGAACGGGCCGGCGTCGAGCGCCTCACTGTCTACCGGCACTTTCCCGACGAATCGGCCCTCCTCACCGCCTGCTCGAACCGCTGGCTCGAACTCAATCCTCCCCCCGACGCCGCGCAATGGAGTCACCTGGTCGACGCCGAGGCCCGCACGCGCGTGGCCCTCCAGGCCCATTTCGCCTACTTCGCGACCGGATTCCGCATGCTCACGAAGGTTTATCGCGACGCCGACGACCTGCCCTTCCTGCGCACGATCGTCGACGGCTTCGACGCCCACCTCCGCGCCACGGCCGACGCCCTCGCGGACGCCTGGGCCGTCTCGAAGGAGCAACGCACCGCCCTCCGCACCGTCCTGCACCATGCCCTCGCCTTCGCCACTTGGCGCTCGCTTGAGGCGGACGGCGTAGCGAACAAGGCGAAGGTCGAGCTGCTCCTCACCTGGGCAAGAGCGATCGCCCACGAGTGAGGGCGCGAAGCGGTGCACATTCTCGTAATCGTTCTCGTTCTCGGGATTGAATAGGCGGGAGAAAGAGAAAGATTAAGAGAACGAGAAAGATTTCTAAACGGTCCATCCTCATCCTGTGAACATGCGCACACTCCTCCCCCTCCTTTGTCTCGTCACCTCGCTCGGCGCCGCCGAGTGGCGGACCCTCGCCCCCTCCGGCCAGCCCAACGTGCGTCACGAGGCGGCCTTTGTCGCCGTGGGCGAACGCCTCATTTTGCTCGGCGGACGGCGTATCCAGCCCGTGGATTTCCTCGATCCGCAGGCGGGCGTCTGGACGCATGGCAAGGCGCCCGAGATCGAGATCCATCACTTCCAACCGGTCGTGCGCGACGGCAAGGTGTGGCTGGTCGGCGCCATGTCCGGTCGCTTCCCCTACGAGCCCCCGCTGGATCATATCCCGATCTACGATCCCGCCACCGACACGTGGTCGCGCGGCCCGGAGATCCCGGCCGACCGCCGGCGGGGCGGCGCCGGGGCCGTCTTGCACGGCGACACCCTCTATATCGTCTGCGGCATCATCAATGGACACTGGGACGGGCACGTCGCCTGGCTCGACGCCCTCGACCTGAAAACGGGCGAATGGCGCCGCCTGCCGGACGCCCCCCGCCAGCGCGACCACTTCCAAGCAGCCATCATCGGCGACAAGCTTTACGCGGTCGGCGGCCGCCGCTCCTCCGCCGCGACCCGGGAAACCTTCAATCTCGTGATCCCCGAGGTCGACGTCTTCGACCTCAAGACCGGCACGTGGAGCACCCTGCCCGCCTCCTCGAACCTGCCCACGCCGCGCGCCGGCTCGATGACCCACGCGCACGGTCCCTGGCTGATCGTGGTCGGTGGCGAGAGCCACACGCAGGAGACGGCCCACGCCGAGGTCGAAGCCCTCGACACGCGCACGGGCTCATGGGCAAAGTGGCCGTCGTTGCAACGCGGCCGCCACGGCAGCGGCCTCGCGCAGATCGGCAATCAGCTCTACGTCGCCTCCGGCAGCGGCAACCGCGGCGGCCGGCCGGAATTGGATTCGGTGGAAGTGTTCGAGTTGCCGCCCGCGGTCAGGTAGTTGGACGGGAGCCCCAGCAGCATGGTCGACGGATACTGCGCTTCGCCGGTTCCGCGGATGTTGACCCGCACCGCGCGCAGATCCAGCGACTCGATCGCATCGATCACGAAGTGCGCCAGATGGTCGGCGGGCACCCAGTCCCTCAGGTCCGGCGGCAACCCCTCGATTGCACTCAGGGTCCTGAGCGAAGTCGAATGGCGAGGAGCGGGCTGTCTTGGTCGATCGGAACGAAGCGCGTGGGCGGGTGGGCGGCAAAGCAGTGCAGCGAATTCACCATCGCCAGCAACGTTGACATCAAAATGATGGCGACATACATTCTCCACCATGATAAAGACACAGATTCAACTCCCTGAGGATCTTTACCATGCCCTCAAGCGAGTAGCAGCCGCCAAGGAGTGGTCTCTCGCCGAAACCCTCCGCAGGGGCGCCGAGAACCTACTCCAACAATATCCGGATCCCGGCCTCCAACCCACTGCAGCGCGCGACTGGGAGCCCCCCGTATCCGACACCTGCGGGTGGACGGGCCTTTCTCCTGACGCGCTCAAGGAAAGCATCTGGCTTGTCGCCGAACCGCGCCCTCCCAACCCGCCGCTGAACACGTGATCTCCGTCGACACCAATCTGCTCCTCTACGCCTATTCAAAGGCCGCGCCGCAGCACACCGCAGCCCGGGATTTTCTGATCGGCCTCACCCTCCGTGACGACGTCGCCCTCAGCGAGTTTATCCTCGCCGAGCTATATCTGCACCTCCGCAACCCGGCCGTCCTCGCGCAGCCGCTCTCCGCCGACGCCGCCGTCGGTGTGATTAGATCCTACCGTCACCACCCCCGCTGGCGCATTTTGGGGTTCCCCCCTGACTCCCTCGCCACTCATGAGGCACTCTGGAAATTGGCGTCCGGCGCCGATTTCGCCCGCCGCCGCCTCTTCGATGCCCGCACCGCCCTTGTCCTGCGCCAGCACGGTGTCACCGACTTCGCTACTGCCAACGTCAAGGATTTCGCATCGTTCGGTTTCGACCGGGTTTGGAATCCATTGAGCGCACCCTGAGCGTGTCGTGCCCATGCGAAGGCCTACTCCCGCATAGTTCACCGGCAAAGACGCAGCGTTTCGCAAGGATTGCGTAGGAGCGGCTTTACGCCGCGATCAACACCGTCCGCCAGCCATCGCGGCGTAAAGCCGCTCCTACTCCCACATCATTCATCTGGTGAAATATTCGGGCTATTCCCTCACCGCCTTCATCCCCAGGCGCACAATCCGGTCGATGAGCTGCGGATAGGTGAGGCCTGACTTCATCGCCGACTGGGCGAAGTCCTCGTCGGGGGCGAGGATCGGATTCGGGTTGGCCTCGATGAAGTAGAGCTCGTTCTTCGCGTTGAGCCGCAGGTCGAGGCGCGCGTAGCCGTCGATCGTGAGCAGGTGGTAGATGCGCCGGCAGGTCTCCTCGATCTGCCGCACGAGCGCCGGTTCGAGGTCTTCCGCGAAACGGTTCTCCAGCCCCCACTTCTCGCGGTAGGCCTCGTCCCACTTCGCCTTGTAGGTCGCGATTTTCGGCTCGTCGGGCGGGACCTCGCGGAAGACGAGTTCGCGGATGGGAAACACCTGCAGCCGATGATTGCCGATCAGGCTCACGTAGAGCTCGCGACCTTCGATGTACTCCTCGGCGATGACGTCGTTGTCGAACTTCTCGTGGATGAAGGCCACGCGCTCGCGATACTGGTCGTCGTTCTCCACGAAGGACGCCTGCGAGATGCCGTAGGAGGCCTCCTCCTTCAGCGGCTTGACGAGGATCGGGTACTGGAGCCGCTCCGGACGCGAGATGCGCCGGCCGCGCGGGGCGATCGTGAAGGCGGGCGTGTGGATCCGGTGGTAGCTGAGGATCTTTTTCGAGATGCCCTTGTGCTTGCAGAGCGTGAGCCCGGTCGAGCCGCAGCCGGTGAAGGGCAGCTGCTGCATCGCGAGGAAGGAGACGATGTGCTGGTCGAAGGCGCGGTTGTTGCGGAACTGGTCGGCCAGGTTGAAGATCACGTCCGGCGTGAAGGTCTGCAGCTTCTGGCGCAGCAGGTCGAGGTCGTCGAAGATCGCGAGGTGCTCGGTCGGGTAGCCGAGCTCCCGCAGGGCGGCGAGCACGCCGGCCTCGGTCTTCCAGTCGGCCGTCTTGAGTTCGGGCGAGAGATCCTGGTCGAGCGTCGTGGGACGCACGGCATCGAAGAGCGCGAGAACCTTGGGCTTCTTTCGCATGGCTTACTTGGTGCGTTTGAATTTTCCGGTGAACAGGTAGTTCATCACCAGCGTGGCGATGTAGGCGGCGACCTGCAAATCCGGCGCCGCTTCGCCGGGCTTGAGGTGCAGGTCCAGTTGATCGCACCGCTCGATGAGGCGGGCGAGCAGTTTGTTCACGCGGTACTTCTTCTCGTTGGTCCACTCGCAGACGGCGTCCATCAGCGCGCGCCTCCGCTGGCGCAGGAAGTGCGAGGCGCGCAACGCCGCGCCCGCACCCGGCGGACCCGCGAAGAGCTGGCGCAGGTCGCGGTCGTAGAAGTCCGGGTAGGAATCCTCGTAGAGCTTCCGCTTGCGCGCGTAGTAGGTCTTGAGCTTGAGGTTAAGAAAATTGTAGTCGCGTTCCCGATACGACGGCTGGTGCACGGGCGGCTGGCCCGCGAGGGAGCGCATGAGCTCGTCGACGTATTCCAGCTTTTGCAGGGCCTTCCAGCCCTTGAAGCGCGCGCGCCAGTCGAGCCCGGGCGTGAGCCAGACGGCGAAAGTCTCGGCGAAGTCCTCATCCGGGTGGCTCTGCGCGTACCAGTCGTCGAGGTGCACCACGTAGGAGTGGCTGTAGGGCCGCGGCCGGTAGAACTGCGGAGTCTCGTCCGCCGAGGTGCGGCCGAAGACGCGCTGCCATTTCCGCTTGCGGAAGAGCTGGTAGGCGTAGGCGTAGGCGTGGGCGGCCTCGTGGCGCATGAGGCGCATGAACCACTCGGGGTTGTCGCCCTCGACCTCGAGCATCATGCCGGCCTCGAGCTTCCGCAGCCGTTCGTGCACGAGGAAGAACGGGATGAAGATCGCGGGGATGCCCACGGGCACGAACCACTCGTCGCCGAGGTGGCAGGGCGGCATGAAGGCGAGGCCCTTCTGCGCGAGCTCGTCGTGCAACTGTTTCACATGGGCCTCGAGCGGGGTCCCTGCGAGGGTCAGGCCGAGCTGGGAGATCTTCCGTTCGAGCAGCGCTTCGTCGCTCAACTCGGCCCAGTCGGGGGTATCCATGGCCCGGGACCCAAAAGGATTCCCCGCCCGACGACAAGCCTGCCGCCGGGATGGCCCCGGCCATAGGGCGCCGCTTCGTTTGCTGCGCAGTGCCGGCGTCCGCTGCGGCACGGGCACCCGTGCCACTTTGCAGCCGGAACGGCCCTACCCTTCTCCGACCGAGAGCGAGAACCGGCTGCCTCCGGCCGGCGGCTGACTGACCGCAGCCTTGCCTCCGTGGGCATGGGCGATGGCCCGGACGAAACTGAGGCCGAGGCCGAGACCGCGTTGCGAGCGGCTCTTGTCGCCCCGGTAGAGCCGGTCCCAGATGCGCGGGAGGTCCTCCGGGGAGATGCCGGGACCCTGGTCGGCCACCACGAACTCGACGCCCGCCCCCGCGCGGGCGGCCTCCACCGTCACCGTGGTTCCGGCCGGGCTGTACTTGATGGCGTTGTCGACCAGGTTCGCGATCGCCTGCTGCAGGCGGGGCCGGTCGGCGAAAACCTTCAGGCCGGGGGGCGACGCCTGCACCAGTCGGATGGACTTGTCGTCGGCGACGTGCTCGTAGACGCCGAGCACGCCGCGCAGCAGGTCCGCAACATCGATGGGCTCCCGGCGCAGCTTCATCGCCCCGGCCTCCGCTTCGGCGACGTCCATCAGGGTGCCAAGCACCGTGAGCACGCGCTCCGATTCCTCGACCGCGTCGGCAAGCGCCTCCTGCGCCCGGGCGGCGTTCTCCGGGTCCTCGAGCGCCCGCTCGGCCGTCGAGCGCATGCGCGTCAGCGGTGTGCGCAGGTCGTGGGCGACATTGTCGAGCGCCTCGCGCATGCCGCGGATCAGCAGTTCGTTTCGGGCGAGCATGCGGTTGAGGACGGTGACCAGCTGCTCGAGCTCGTCGTCGCTGTTCCGCGCCGGCACGCGCGCGCCGAGGTTGCCCGTGTCGAGAATTGTCCGGACCGTGCGCAGAATCTCCCGCACCGGCGCGAGTGCGCGGATCGTGAGCACCCAGCCGCCGAGCAGGCCGAGGCCCAGGGCCGGCAGGATGACCTTGAGAAAGGCGCCGGCGATGTCCTCGCGGAGGTCGGCGCGATCCGATGTGCGGGTGCCGACCTGCAGACGCCGTCCGTCGCCGAGCCGCAGCGTGTAGATGACCCACGTGCGGGTGCGGTCGGGCGAATCGATCTCCTCCCACACGCGTTCGCCCGCCTTCGGCTCGGGCAAGGCCACGCGGGACAACTCGAAATCCTTCCCGTCGCGGGGTATCACCGAAAACTCCGTCCGACCGTCGCGTGCGATCGCCCGGATGAAAAACTGCGTACGTTCCAACTCGAGTTCCTCGGCGTAGGTCGCCCGCACACCGTCGAGCCCGCGCCGCTCGTAGATCCGCACCAACCGCTCGAGCTCGGCCTTGGCCGTGTCGCGGTCCTTCTCCCGCAGGGTATCGACGACGACAAAGTATCCGAACACGCAGAATCCCACCGCGAGGAGCGCGAAGAACGTCCCGTAGTACAGCCCGAGCCGGAAACTGAACGCGCCGGTCAGGCGCCTAAGCCACCTTGAAAACATAACCGACTCCCCGGATCGTGTGAATGAGCGGACGTTCGAAGTCGCGGTCCACCTTGGCCCGCAGGCGGCAGACAAGGACGTCGACGACATTGGTCTGCGGATCGAAGCTGTAGTCCCACACGTGTTCGAGGATGAGCGTCTTCGTGAGCACGCGTCCGGGATTGCGCATCAGGTACTCGAGCAGGGCGAACTCGCGCGCGTGCAAGGTCAGCAGCCGCCCTTCGCGCCGCACCTCCCGGGTCAGCAGGTTCATCTCCACGCCGGCGACGCGCAGCTCCGACGGCGGCTCCGCCCGCGAGGTCCGCCGCAGCAGCGACTGCACACGGGCGAGCAGCTCCGAGAACGCGAAGGGTTTCGTCAGGTAATCGTCGCCCCCGCTCTCCAGGCCGAGAATCCGGTCGTCGACCGAAGCCCGCGCGCTGAGCATGATGACCGGCAGGGCAATCTTCTCCGCGCGCAACGTGGCCACCAGCGCAAGTCCGTCCAACTCCGGCAGCATCACGTCGACCACGGCCACGTCGTAGTGGCCCTGCCTCGCGAGCAGCAGACCGGTCACCCCGTCGGCGGCTTGATCCACCCCGTAGCCCTGCTGGCGGAAGCCGCCGGTGAGGAACGAGGCGATCTTCGGATCGTCTTCGATGACGAGTATGCGCATGTCGTCAGAAAGGGACGGATGCCGCCGGGCGCAATCCGTGTCTGGCGGTTGGATCGCCGGCCGGTCGGATCGTCAGCCTTCGTCGAGAAAGCGCCGCAAGGCCGCCGGGTCGTCGGTGCCGATGACGTGGACGCCCGCCGCGCGCAGCTCCCGCCAGACCTCGACACAATCAGATGCGTTCCAGAAGCGGAGCAGGCGACCTTCTCGTTTCGCCTGCCCGGCAAGCGCGCGCAGGCGCTCCTTGTCTCCGTCCGGCATCGGACCGTCTCCGCGCCACGCGAAGAACCGTGCCCAGTTGTCGCTGACGAGAGGGATAAGCTCCGCCGACGCGCCTCCACCGAGGTCGCTACTGCGTCCGTCCATCGCCGCGAGCCTGCGCTCCGCCCGCTCCAACGCCCCGCGGTCGCGGTTGCCGGACACGATCACCGTCACCGCGCCCGGCAACGTCTGCCCGTTGTGGAAGACCGTCAGGATATCGGCGTACCGCTCCAAAATCCCGGCGAGGACCGCGTAGGTCGCGGCGGCCTCGCTCTTGACGTCCACGAGCAGAATCAGCGGCGTGCGGTCGTTCGGATACACCGAGCCGCCCTGACGACGGATGCGCTCCCGCAACGGATCGAGGTAGAGCAACTCCAGCGTGCGCTCCGGCCGGACGTCCTCCAGGTCATGCGCCACAAGCAGGCGGCCCTCGATCAGATGCACATCCGCTTCCACGCTGCCGGCCCGGTGGTCCAGCGCGTCGAACAAGGGACGCGGGCGCTCGTAGTCGTTGTGGGAGTGGATCAGGATGGCCTGCGCACGCGCATCGGCGCCGGAGACCGCGTCGGCCGCGAGGGCGCCGTGCGCGAGCAGCCCGAACGCCACGAGGGCCCACGCCCTTCGTGCAAGCCGTGCGCGCCGGGAACCGCGCCCGTCAGCGCACATGCACGGTGAACGCATGGCGCACCAGCTCCTTGTCCTCGTGGTTGCGTCCCGACAGCTCGACGCGCACGTCGGCGCCGCCGTTGTCGGTCACGCGCAGGAGCCCGAACTGCCCGGGGCCGGGGAAGGTGCCGTGGCTGTACGGTCCGCCCTTGACGGAACCGCGCCGGTCGAGCGCCGCCGCCTGGAAGACCGGCGCCCCGGGCGCGCCCGACGGACCGTACCGGTTGTTCGTCCCGTCATCGATCGCGATCATGTGCGCGTCGCCGCTGACGATGCAGAGGTTAACGATCTTGTTTTCCTCGAAGAAGGCGGACAACTCCGCGCGCTCCGTCGTAAAGCCGGTCCACCGGTCCTCGTTCTCGCTGCCGCTGTCCGACCCAATCCACGGCACGGAGTTTACCCAAACGATCAGCGCATGCGTGTCGCGCGCCGCGAGCATCTCCTTCTTCAGCCAGGCCTTCTGCGCGACGCCGAGCATGGACCGGGCGGGACCCTCGGGAACGCTGAGCGGCGAGCGCTCCGATCGCATGTCGGACTTGATGAAACGGACGCGACCGACGGTGAAGGCGTGATGGATGGGGCCGTTCTCCGGCACGACCAGCGGGTAGTGCGGGACATTGATGCGATAGGCGCGGCGCGACGCCTCGCGGCTCGGCGAACTGCTGTCGGAGTTGTTGGGACCGAAGTCGTGGTCGTCCCACATGTAGGCGACCGGCACGCTGCGGAAGAGCACGGACTGGGTCTGCGACTGCAGGGCGCTCGCGTAGGCGCGGTGGAAGACGTTCACGTCGTTCACGGCGATGTCCTCGTAGTGAAAGTCGCCCGTATGCAGGAAGAGCAACGGTTCATGGCGGGCGATCGTGAGGAAGACCGGATGAGCGGAGGCCGTGTCCGCACACGAGCCCAAGGCCAGCGTGAACGACGACGGCCCTGAGGGGAACGTGCGGAACCTCCCCTGCTCGTTTGCGACTTCGTACGCGTAGGCCGTGTCCGGCTGCAGACCGGCGAGGCGGTAGTCGAGCACCCAGGCGCCGTCGTCGACGGCCACGCGGCCGACCGGGCCGACTTCGACCGCCGGCCGGCCCGGCGCCGTCAAGCGGAGCGCCGGCGACCGCTCGGTGGCGACCTTGACCTTAACACGCGCGGACTCGGTGGTCACGGCCCCGCTCCACATCCACAGCACCTCCGCCGCGGGGGCGGACTCATACGAAAGAACCAGGCACAACAGGGCAAGAAGAGGCATTCTCATGAGGGTTGGAGGGTCGAGGGTTACGGCCGGATCGGGGAGGCCACGCGCAGGTCGGAGGTCAGGCGGTCATGATGTCATTCGTTCAGAGTCAGCGCGCGCTACCCGCGGCCACCGGCACCACCTGGAGGTCTGCGCCCGCGATGTCCTCCCAACCGTAGAAGTGGAACGTCTTGTCGGTGGACATCGCCACGAAGAGTCCCTTCGGAAACAACGGTCCGAGCGCGACCGGGGTCACGTCGCTGCCGTCGCTGTCCCGCGCCTCAAGCAGCACGCTCTTGACGAAGGTGTGCTCGTGCGGGCGACCGGGTTCGCCCTCGCGCTTGAAGATGCGGAAACGGTTAACCTGCTGATCGGAGACGATGATGTAACCGGTGCCGGGGCCCGTCGGATAGATCGAGATGCCTTCATGGTCGCGGCGGAAACCGTCGGTGCCGAACACAGCCAGTTCGTCCTCGGCATCCTCGGCAGCCGGGTCCGCGTGGTACTTGCGGATGCCGAAGGTTTCGTCGCTGCAGTAGACGTAACCGAGCTCGTTATCCACGGCGATGGCCTCGATCTCCTTCTTGCCGCTCCAGGTGCCGAAGGAGCGGGTGAAGACTCCGCGCAGGATGCCGTTGCCGTCGTCGATCAATCGATACTGATGCAAGTACCCCTCTCGAGGGGCCTGATAGTCGGACCGGCTGACGATCGCAAAGAGCGCGCCGTCGTAAGGGCGGGTGTAGAGCGCGATGCCCATGCAATCGCGGGCGAGTTCGCGCTCGAAGACCGGAATGCCGCCGCCGTCGATCGGAGCCATGTCCGGCAGACGAAATACGCGAAGGCGGTTCGCGTAGCGCTCGGTGACGACCGCGACGTCGACCTTCTCCCGGCCGAGTTGGACGCCGTAGGCCACATCGACGTTGTTGGGACGGGAGAGGCCGCGGACGGTCTTGTCGTGGTGGATCTTGCCGTCGAGCCCGAAAACGTAGAGGGCGCCGTCGATGTCCTTGTCGGTGCCGATGATGAGGCTGGCGGCGGGATCGGCCCGGTTGATCCAAATGGCAGGGTCGTCCGTGTCATGGCGGACCGGCTCGGTGACGACACGGGGTTTGATCGCACTCTCGGCGGAGGCGTCAAGCGAGGCCGGAGCGAAGCAGGCCAGAGCGGCGAGCAGAATCGGGATACGGAGGGAGGGAGCGGGATTATTCATGGATTGACCGAGGGTTAGAATGAAGGTCGGCCCGCAGGATGGCCGACCTTCATGGTGCAAACCTTGCGCGCGCATTACAGTCGCGTAATGCGCGCGGATGTTACGATCGCGTCAGAAGTTCAGTTTCACCCCGACGTTGGCGGACCATTTGTAGAACTCCGCCTTCTGGAGACCGTTGGTGACGTTGTAGACGGCCGAGTACGGTTCGTTGGTCAGATTGAGCACCTCGGCATAGATCGTGTAGCGCGGCGAGATGCGGTAGTTCGTGCTCAGGTCGAACTGGGTGTGATCCTCGACGTAGATGTCCGCCACGGTGCTCGCGCCGATGCTGTTGAGGTAGCGCGTGCGCTGGGCCATGGAGAGCCGGATGAAGAACCCATGCTTCTCGTAGGAGAGCGCGAGGTTGGTCAGGCGCTTGGATTGATTGAGGAACGGAATCTTCTCGGCCGACCGGGCGCCGCCGAGCACGGACTCGCCGTCGGTCAGCGTCAGGTTGGCGTAGAAGCCGAAGCCGTCGAAGGGGGCAGGCAGGAAGGAGAACTGCTGCTGCCAGTCGGCCTCGAAACCGGTGACGGTAGCGGACTTTCCGTTCAGCGGCGTGGTCAGGCTGCCCCCGTCGATGCCGGCACCGGCGATCACCTGGGAGAAGATGAAGTCCTTGATGTCCTTGTGGAACGCCCCCACGGAAATCACTCCGAGAGACTTGGGATAAAACTCGAGCGAAGCGTCCCAGTTGTCGGCCGAATAAGGCTTCAGACTCGAGTTACCCTGGAAGACATCGTCGTCCTCGATCACGCGGCTGGAGGACGAATCGAGGAACTTCGGGCGGGCCAGCGTACGGGTCCATGAGGCGCGGCCGACCATGCGCTGCGAGAAGTCGTAACGGCCGACGACACTGGGCAGAAAGTTGTCGTAGGTCCGCCGGGCCGACGTGCGTTCGAGCGTCGAGGGATCCTCGTCCTCGATGCTCCAGCCGCGGGTGCGGAAGCGGGTAGACTCGTATCGCATGCCGCCAATCAGGGTCAGCTTGCCGACACGCACGCTCCCCATCGCGTAGGCGGCCGAGACAATCTCGTCGGTCTCGTAGTCTTCGATGGTTCCGTTGATGAGAGTCTCGTCGGCGAGCGTGACGAAGTGCGTCGGATTCGACGCGTAGTAGGCGCGAAACGCCGCCGGATCTACACTGGGGAACGTCGGCGTGACCCCACGCGAACTGGTGCGCGCGAATTGCTCGAGGGTGAGCGTGCGCCCCGGGGCGAGTCGCACGGCCTTGCTCTCGATGTCCACGGAACGCGACTTGGCCCGGTGCTTGGCGCCCACCTTGACGAAGCCGGGGTTACCGCCCCACTCGATCGTCCGCTTCACGTTGAGCGAAGCCGAAATCTCGTCCTCCGTATTCAGGCCCTGGTCGAGCGCCCAGCCGGTGAAGTTGAACGCCGAGGCGGGCAGGCTCGCCCCCGCGCCCGTGATAACCGGCTTCTGCATGTCGGCGAAGTCGTAGTTCCAGGTCGTATTGGCGCTGGAAAACGCGGGCTGGTACCGGAAGGGGTCGTCGAGCTCGGCCCGGGCGAACGATACCTGATAGTCGACCTCGAAGGTGTTCCGGCGATTCTCGCCGCCCGCGGAGACCACGAAGACGTTGTTGTCCTCCGTGCGATCCTTCAGGTCGATGACGACCGGCCGTCCGGTGATGGTGCCGGTCGTGTCCGAGGTCGGCACGGCATTCTGCGGGCGCCCGCGGAACCGGGTCCTGAAGCGGTTCTCATAGTCGGAGAAGTGACTGTAGACGGCGCGCACGAAGTAGCTGTCGTCTGTGGTGGGACGGAAATCCAGCGAGGCGTTGAGCCCGCGTCGCACCCGGTTGATGATGTACTCGCGATGCTGGATGTCGCCGCCCGGTGTGAGGTAGCTGACGCCCGGCGTGGCACTCGCGTCGGGCACCCACGGGTTTCCGTCCGTCTCGCGGTCATCGGAACCGAAATACCGCTTGGCATCGCTGATCGCGACAAGCAGTCCGACCTTGCCGTCGTTGAAGGTGTCGCCCCAGACGGCGCTCAACTTGTGACCCCACTTTCCGGAGAGGTCGCTGTACTGGCCTTCGGCACTCCCGCGCAGGACGCGTCCGGCCTGGCTGAAGGCGGTGAGGGTCTTGATGTTGACGCTGCCGCCGATCGCATCGCCGTCCATGTCCGGCGTGACGGCCTTCACGACCTCGACCGAGTCGAGAATGTCGGTCGGAAACACGTCGAGGTTCACCTTGCGCGTATCCTCCTCCGAGGCAGGCAGGCTGACGCCATTGAGCTGGGTATTGTTGAGGTCGGGATCGACGCCGCGGATCGAGATGAAGCGGCCCTCGCCCTGGTCACGCTGCAGGGAAACGCCGGTGATGCGCTGCATCGTCTCGGCGACGTTCTGATCGGGGAAACGCCCCGCGGCATCGGCGGAGACGATGCTGCGCAGGTTGTCGGACGCGCGCTGCTGGTTGAGCGCGCGGGCCTGCCCCTCGCGCTGACCTTCGACGCGGAACTCGGTGAGCCGGACGACATCGCCGCCCACGCGCAAGTCGAGCGTGGTGCGCGCACCGGAACTGACGGTTGCGTTGCCCTCCGCATCGGCCATGCCGAGGTAGGAGACGCGCACGGTGTGGACGCCGGCGGGCACGACCGGAAGCGCGTACTCGCCCGAACGATCGGTGGAGGTTTCGATCGACGTGCCGACCACGGTCACGAGGGCGCCGGCAAGCGGCGCATTCGTGGCGGCATCCGTCACGCGACCGCCCAGTGCGCCTGTTTGCGCTCGGGCCACGGCGGAGACAAGAAGGAGGCTGACAACGAGACGGATGAACCAGCCGAGAGGGCCGGAACGCTGGGTGTATCGGGGGGTTTTCATAGCGACTCCATGGTGGGGTTGGTCTGACAGACGAAAGAAAGCAGGAGCGCGGCGTCCGGCCGGCGCTACTTGCGCCAGATGTCGCCCTCGCCGTCGGCGAACCAACGGGTCGTGACGACCTTCTGCTGGGTGTAGAAATAGACGCCCTCGCGGCCTTGCACGTGCAGGTCGCCGAAGAAGGAGTCGCCCCAGCCGCTGAAGGGAAAATTCGCCATCGCGGCGGGCACGCCGACGTTGATGCCGACCATGCCGGCCTTGATGCGGTGCTTGAACTCGCGGGCGGCCTGGCCGGAGCGCGTGAAGATGGCCGCGCCGTTGCCGTACACCGAGCGGTTGGCCAGCTCGATCGCCGCGCCGAGGTCGTCCATGCGCAGGACGCTGAGCACGGGACCGAAGACCTCCTCGCGCATGAGCACGTTGTTCGCCGGATCGGCGGGTTCGACGATGCTCGCGCCAATAAAGAAGCCGTTCGGCGACTCGTCCACGCGCACGATGCGGCCGTCGGCCAGCACGCGCGCGCCCTGCTGCTCGCCTCGTGCGAGGAGCGAGAGCACGCGCTCGCGGTGCTGCGCCGAGATCACCGGGCCCATCTCCGGCTGGGTGCGCGCGTCGAGATCGGTGCGGCCGACCTTGAGCGCGCGCGTCGCCTCGACGAGCGTCGGCAGCACGCGCGTGGCCGCCTCGCCCACCACGAGGGCCGTGGATCCGGCCATGCAGCGCTCGCCGGCGCAGCCGAAGGCCGCACCGGTGACGCCCTCGACCGTGCGGCCGACGTCGGCGTCGGGCATGACGAGGATGAAGTTCTTGGCACCGCCGGCCGCCTGCACGCGTTTGCCGTGGCGGGTCCCGGTCTCGTAGATGTGCCGCGCCACCGCCGTCGAGCCGACGAAGGAGATCGCCCGCACCCGCGGATGCGCCAACAGCGTATCCACCGCCTCGCGACCGCCGTGGACGACATTGAAGACGCCCTTTGGCAGTCCGGCCTCCGACAGCAGCTCCGCGAGGCGCACCGCCGTGAGCGGCACCTTCTCGCTCGGCTTGAGCACGAAGGTGTTTCCGCAGACGAGCGCGACCGGGAACATCCACATCGGGACCATCGCTGGAAAGTTGAAGGGCGTGATGCCCACGCAGACGCCGAGCGGATGGCGCACCGCCTCGCAGTCGATGCCCCGGGCGACATTCTCGAGGGTCTCGCCCATGAGCAGCGCGGGCACCCCCGCGGCGAACTCGACGACTTCGAGTCCGCGCTGCAGGTCTCCGCGCGCCTCGCCGCGGGTCTTCCCATGCTCGCGGGAGATGAGCGCCGCCAGGTCGTCGAAGTGCGCCAGCAGCAGCTCGCGGTAGCGAAACATCACGCGGGCGCGCTCGATCGGCGGCGTCTCCGACCACGCGGGAAAGGCGGCGTGGGCGGCGGACACGGCCGCCTCGACCTCGGCGGCCCTCCCCACCGGCGTGCGCGCGATCGTTTCGCCGGTGGACGGATTGTGCACCGGCGTGGTGGCGAGGTCGGCGGGCCGGAGCCATTCGCCGCCAATGAGGAAGGGAACGAGAGGGGGGACGGAGACGGAGGACATGGACAAAGGGTCGGGCGAACGCAGGGTCACAGCGGGAGAAGCCGCGCACGCACCTGCGCGACGAGATCGGCGTACCCGCCGAGAAACTGGTTGAGCGTGTGCACGGTGCCGCCGTAGGTGCCGAACTCCGACGGCGTCATGCCGTCCTCGTCGTGGGCCCGCACGAAGTCGGCGAACTTGGTGCGGAGCTCGGCGACGATCGCCTCGTCCACCGGACGGTCGATCGTCAGCTGCGGCTCGTGTCCGCCCGCGTCGAACTGCGTCCACCACGAGTACGGAACAGTCTGCAGGACCTCCCGCCCGATGATCTCCGACCAATGCCCGGTGTGGCGATAGGCGGCGGCAAGCAGCGTGCCGGGATATCCGCGCTGCCTGAACAGGCGATGCGCATGCTTGAACACCGCGATGCCCGCCCAGTCGATCGCCCCCGGGGTGACGGCGATCTTCTCCTTCTCGGCGACGCGCTTCAACTGGTCGTCGACGCGGCCGATCATGATCGTGATGTAGGGGTGCAGCGCATCGGTGTCGCGGCCGCCCGCACGGGCGCGCCTGAGTCCGCGTTCGAGCGCGCCGGCCACGGCGACGGCCTGGGCGACGGAGAAGCTCACCGTTGCGTTGATGCGAATGCCGCGCGCGGTCATCTCCTCCATCGCCACCAGCCCCGCCTCGGTGGCCGGCGCCTTGATGGCGATGTTGGGTGCGAGCGCGGCAAGTTCCTCCGCCTGCGCGACCATGGCGGCGGGATTGCGGTAGTGCTTCGGGCTGATCTGCACGGAGAGAAAGCCCTTCGCGCCGCGCGTCGCGCGATACACCGGGAGCAGCTTGGAGGCCGACTCGCGCGCCAGTGTGTGGATGAGGTGCCAGGCGAGTTCGTCTTCCGAAGCGTTCGGATGCTCCGCGGCCAGCCGGTCGATGATCGGGTTGCAGCGCGAGGGATCGGCCTTCACGGCCTGCGAGACGATCACGGGATTCGAGGTGCCGCCGACGGCCCCGAGGGCGACGGCCCGGGCAAGTTCGTCGGGCGAGCCGGAGTCGTTCCACCAATCCGCGCCGAGCGCGGTCATCTTCTGCATCGGGGAGAGTCGGGTCTGCGTGGTCATGGGCGAAACGGGATTTAGGTTCAGATGCCGGCGTGGGTGCGCACGTAGGCCCGGGCAGCGCGGGCCTTCGCGAAGGGTTCGGCCTTGGCCGGATCCTCCTCCGCCTCGACCACGAGCCAGCCGCGATAGTCGAGGGCCGCGAGACGGGCGAAGATCTCCGGGAAGTCGACGGAACCGTCGCCCGGCGTGCCCACGCCCGGGATTGTGAACACGCCTTCAGAGACCGCCCGGCAAAAGGACCAGCGTTCGCGGCGGGCCTGCGCCACCACGGCGGGACGCACGTTCTTGAGGTGCACGTGGGCGACGCGCGGGCCGTGTTTGCGCAACACCTCGAGCGGATCCACGCCCGCGAAGGCGAGATGTCCCGGATCGAAAAGCAGATCCAGCGGCAGCACGCTTTCCAGCAGACGGTCGAGCGCCTCGCCCGACTGGATCGCCGTGCCCATGTGATGATGATACACGAGGCGCAGACCCGCGGCCCGCGCGAGTCCGGCGAAGTGCGTCAGCCCCGCACAAATCCGCGTCCACTCGTCCTCCGACAGCACCGGCCGGTCGCCGGCGTAACCCAGCGGCTCGTCGCGCAAACCGTGCACCGCGCGCGTGCACTCCGCCACGATGATAACGTTTGCATTCAGGGCCTGCAAAAGGTCGAGGTGGCGGCGAAAGGCCGTCTCCTCATCGGCGAGCGACCGGCTTGCGAGGTGCGTGCTGTGCCAGCCGCTCACCAGGCGCAGCCCGTGCAGGGAAAGCACGGCGGCCAGTTCCGTCGCCGTGCGGGGGAACTTGTGGCCCAACTCGGCGCCTGCGTAACCGGCGGCGCTCATCTCGGCGAGGCAGCGCTCGAGCGGGATGTCGCCGCCGAGTTCGGCGAAGTCGTCGTTGCTCCAGATGATCGGATTGGCGCCGACGGCACAGTGCCGGAGCTGAAGGCGGGGAGCGAGAGTCGCGGGGGCGTTCATCAGTAGAGGAAGCGCTGTTTGCGCAGGGCCTTTTCGTAGGCCGCGCGGGCGGCACGCACGCCCGGCAGGCCGGAGACGGCCGCGGGCGGGACGTCCCACCACGAATAACCTTTCATCACCGACCCGGGGGAGACGGGCACGTAGATCATCGTGGTGCCCCGCTCGTCGCGCGCCGCCGCCAGCGCCGTGCGCAGGGAGTCCCGGTCGGTCGCGGTGAAGACGGTCGCGCCCAGGCTGCGCGCGTTGGCCGCGTAGTCGACCGGCACCGGCGGCCCCTCGAGGCGGCCGCCCTTGCGCAGGCGGAACTCGTTGCCGAAGCTGCGCCCGCCGGAGCCGCGCTGGAGGTTGTGGATGCAGCCGAAGCCGTGGTTGTCGAAGAGCACGACGGTGATCTTCAAGCCCTCCTGGACAGACGTGACGATCTCCTGGCTGAGCATCAGGTAGCTCCCGTCGCCCGCGAGGGCGTACACCTCGCGGCGCGGAGCGGCGAGCTTCACGCCGACCGCCCCGGCGATCTCGTATCCCATGCACGAATACCCGTACTCGGAGTGGTAGTCGGTCGACGACTTGCCGCGCCACAGCTTGTGGATGTCGCCCGGGATGCCGCCGGAGGCGTGGACGACGGTGGAATCGGGACCGCAGAAGTCGTTGAGGAGGCCGAGCACCTCGCTCTGGTAAAGCAGGCCGTCCGGGCTGGGCCGCGCCGGGGCGGTCATGGCGCGCCAGGGTTTCTCCCAGTCGCTCTTCGCCTTGGCGACGGCGCGGCGATGGGCGGCCGGCGCACTCCAGCCGCGCAGGGCCCGGCGCAGGGCGTCGAGGGTGGCGCGCGCGTCCCCGACGAGCGGGAGCGCGCCGTGCTTGGCGGCGTCCATCGCGTTGACGTTGATCGCAACGAAGCGCACGTCCGGATCTTGGAACTGGGCCTTGGACGCGGTGGTGAAATCGCTGAGCCGCGTGCCGATGTTGACGATCACATCGGCCTCGATGGCGATCCGGTTGGCGGCCAGCGTGCCGGTCACGCCCAATCCGCCGAGCCCCAGCGGGTGCGCTTCGAGCAAGGCGCCCTTCCCCGCCTGCGACACGGCGACGGGAATCCCCGTGGCCTCGGCGAAGGCCCGCAGCGACTCGCAGGCGTCGGAGTAGTGCACGCCGCCGCCGGCGACGATCAGCGGGCGACGCGCCTTGCGCAGCAGATCCGCGGCCGCGCGGACCTGCGCCGCGGGCGGCACCGTGCGCAGCACGCGTTGCACGCGCTTCTCGAAGAACGAGACCGGACAATCGAAGGCCTCCGCCTGCACGTCCTCGGGCAGGGCGATGGTGACGGCGCCCGTCTCCGCCGGATCGGCGAGCACGCGCATGGCCTCGGGCAGGGCGGTGAGCAGCTGCTCGGGTCGGTTGATGCGGTCCCAGTATTTCGAGACGGGGCGGAAGCAGTCGTTCACGCTCACGTCCTGACTTCCCGGATACTCGAGCTGTTGAAGCACCGGGCCCGGCCGGCGGTTCGCGAAGATGTCGCCGGGCAGCAGCAGGACCGGCAGGCGGTTGACCGTGGCGACGGCGGCGCCGGTGACCATGTTGGTCGCGCCCGGACCGATGGAACTCGTGCAGGCGAGGGTCCCGAGGCGGCGTTTCGTCTTTGCGAAGGCGACCGCGGTGTGGACCATCGCCTGCTCGTTCTTCGCCTGGCGGTATGGCAGGGTGCGGCCGCCGTATTCCTCCAGCGCCTGGCCGAAGCCGGTGACGTTGCCATGGCCGAAGATGCCGAAGACGCCCTCGATCAGCCGGTGCTCGACGCCGTCGCGCTCGATGTACTGGGCCTGGAGGAAGCGGACCAGCGCGGCCGCCGTGGTGGTGCGAACGGTTTTCATCGGGAAACGGAGGCCGCGGGCTGCCAGCCCTGCTGTGCGGGATCGAGCAGCCAGGTGTGCGCGGGGGTGAAGCGGAATCCCTTGTAGGGACGGCCCGGCAGGTGCCGCACGATCCAAAGATAGTACATGCCGTAACCCGGTGCCGCCACCTGCGCGTGGTCGAGTCCGCCCGGGATCACCGTCGTGTCGCCGGAGCGAACCTTGAAGACGTGCTCGCCCACCTCGGCGTGTCCGTAACCCTGCGGCGCGGTGAACCGGTAGTGATAGACCTCCGGCTGCGGATGATGGTGCGGCGGATAGCTCGACCAGCGCCCGGCGAGGTTGACGACTTCGCCGAGCACGAAGTTGGAATCGGGCCGCGTCGAATGATCGAAGATAGTCCGCACGAGCCGCCGGCAGGCGCCCTGCGCAAGACCGGCACCGCGGTCCTCCGAGGCGAATTCATGGTTCCGATACAGCCGCGAGGCCCTCAGCCGGGCGTTGTCGGTGCGGGCCAGGGCCCACTCGGCGCCGGACGCCCCCGCCACGATCTCCACCTCCGAGCCAGGGGCGGCATGCAGGGCCACCGGGCCCTCGTCGAAGAGCGAGCCGCGCGAGACCTTCGCAGTGGTGCCGTCCATGCTCACCTCGGCCTCGCCGCCCAGCAGCACCCACACGCTCTCCTTCGGCGAACGGGCGGCGAGACGCCCGCCGCGCCGCAGGCGGTGCAGGCCGAATTCCATCAGCGGATCGAAGCCGCGGGCGCCGGCGCCGGGGGCGACCAGGCGCGTGTATCCACTCTTTAAGGACGTGCCCGGGGACGGTACCCGACAGGCGGCCTGCTGGCGTGGGGTCATGGAAAGGGGCTTGGGGTTGAAAGCCGTTGTAAACGTTTTCATTTTTAGATTGTAGCGTTCCCTGTAAAGCAAAAAATCGCTCCGATTTCCTCATGAGCACCCCTGCCCTCTTCTCCTTGCACGGCAAACGCGCCCTCGTGACCGGCTCCGGCCAGGGGTTGGGTTTGGCCATCGCCCGCGGGCTGGCGGAGGCGGGCGCGGCGCTCGTGCTCAACGATCTCGACGCGGGGCGCCTCGAGCAGGCGGTGCAGGCGTTGCGCGCGGAAGGACACCGCGTCTCGGGGGCGCGGTTTCACGTCGCCAGGCCCGACGAGGTCCGTCCGGCGATCGGCGCCACGCTGGCCGAGGGCCCGATCGACATCCTCGTCAACAACGCCGGCATCCATCGCTACGGTGCACTGACCGATCTCGATCTCGCGCGCTGGCAGGAGGTGCTCGACGTGAACCTGACGGGGGCGTTCGTCACCGCCCAGGCGGTCGTGCCGGGCATGATCGCGCGGGGCGCCGGCAAGGTGGTCAACATTTGCTCGCTGATGAGCGAAGGGGCGCGTCCGACGACGGCCAACTACGCGGCCGCGAAGGGCGGACTCAAGATGCTCACCAAGTCGATGGCCGTCGAGTGGGCGCGCCACAACGTCCAGGCCAATGGCATCGGCCCCGGTTACATCCTGAGCGACCTCACGCGTCCGCTCGCCGAGAACCCCGACTTCGACCGCTGGGTGAAGACGCGCACGCCGGCCGGACGGTGGGGCACGCCCGCCGACCTGATCGGCGCGGCCGTCTTTCTCGCCTCCCCCGCCTCGGACTTCGTCAACGGCCACGTGCTCTACGTCGACGGCGGCTGGCTCGCGGCGCTTTGAAGCGCCGCGAACGTCCAACATCGAACGTCCAACATCCAACATCGAGTTTAAAGGGCTTGACGCATATTTCACCGGCAAAGACGCCGCGTTTCGCAAGGATTGCGTAGGAGCGGCTTTACGCCGCGATGGACACCGTCCGCCAGCCATCGCGGCGTAAAGCCGCTCCTACTCCCCCACCTTTCATCTGGTGAAATATTCGGGTTAATGGAGCGGCGACACTCCTGTCGCCGGGTTTGAAGTTCTTGTAGCGGCGGCTGTCCCCCGCCGCCTTGGCGCCCGAACGCGCCTGAGACAGGCGCCGCTACATCGCCATCTGGCCTCTGGCCTCTGGCCTCTGGCTTCTGGCTTCTAGCCTCACACCGCCTCAACCTTCCCCGAGTGCAGCGATCTGGTCGCGGCGAGGGCGATCTTCTGGGCGGCGATCCCGTCGGCACACACGATGGGCGGCGGGCGGTTGAGACGGAGGTTCTCGATGAAGTCGATCAACTGGGTGATGTAGGCCTGTTCGAAACGCTCGTAGAAGCCCGGCACGGTGTCGTGCGCGACGGTATCCTTGGTCATGACGAGCACAGCCGTCTCGCGGTCGTAGCCGATCTGCAGCGTGCCCTCGGTGCCGACGATTTCCGTATGGATGCCATAGCCGTAGATTCCGATGCGGCTGAGGGCGACGGTGCCGATCGCGCCGGAGGCGAAGGTCAGCGTGGTGAGGCCGTTCTCGACGTCGCCCACGGAGGAGATTTCGGGGAACGCGATGGAGTTGCCCACGCTGAAGGCCGACGTCGCCTCGCCCATGTACCAGCGGGCGAGATCGAAATCGTGGATGCCCATGTCGAGGAAGAGGCCGCCGCTGTTCGCCGGACGCAGGTACTCGATCGGCGGGGGCAGCTGATCCTTCGAACTCGACTTGAAGATGACCGGTTTGCCGATGAGTCCGGCATCGATCTTCTTCTTCGCCGCGGCGTAGGCCTTGTCGAAGCGGCGCATGAAACCGAGCTGGAAGAACACGCCGTGACGCGCGACGGCCGCCTCCATGATCTCGCCCTCGGCGATGTCGACGGAGAGCGGCTTCTCGCAGAAGATCGCCTTCTTCGCCTCCGCGGCGGCGAGCACGACCTCGCCGTGGAGTTTGGTCGGGGTCATCACGATGACCGCGTCGACCGCGGGATCGGCGACGAGTTCGCGGTAGTCGGCGTAGGCCGCGGGCGCGCCGGTCTCGGCGGCGATCCGGCGGGCGACGTCGAACCGGACGTCGGACACGGCGCGCAGGCGCGCCCCGGGAATGCGTGAGGTGAAGTAATGGGCGTAGAGACTGCCGAGCCGGCCGAGTCCCACGACGCCCACGTTGATGACGTTGTTCATGGCAGGTGAAGTCACTTGATCAGCTCGATCGGCACGCCGATCTCGGCGGGCAGCGTCTCGCCTGCGAGGAGCTTGACGACGGCTTCGACGCCCATGCGGCCCATTTGCGCGGGATTCTGGGCGATGGAGGCGGTCATCGTCCCCTTCCCGATCGCGGCGCGCGCCTCCTCGATCGCGTCGAAACCGACCACCGCGATCGAGCCCGTGCGTCCGGCTGCTGCGATCGCCTCGGTGGCGCCGAGCGCCATGAGATCGCTGGCCGCGAACAAGGCGTTCACCGTCGGGTGGGCCTGGAGCAGATTCTGCGTCACGTTGAAACCGAGATCGCGCTCCCAGTTGGCCGGCTGGGAAACGACGATCTGCATGCCGGGGTGGTCGCGGAGTGCGTCGCGAAATCCGCGCAGGCGGGCGTCGCCCGTCTCGTGTCCGGGAATGCCCTCCAACACCGCGATGCGCGCCTGCCCGTTCATGCGCTCGGCCAGGTGGCGTCCGGCGATGCGGCCCCCCTCGTAGTTGTCGGAACCGATGAACGTGGCGACCGTCCCCCGCTCGGCGGCGAGCGCGGCGGCGTCGGCCCGCGTGTCGAGGATGAGCACAGGGATGCCGGCACGGTTGGCCTTCACGATGGCCGAGACGATCTCGCGCGAGCCGCTCGGCGTGATGAGCAGGGCGCTGACGCGGCGCTGGATGAGGTTCTCGACGATCTGCATCTGGCGCTCGACGTCCACCTCGCGCTCGGCGGCCTGCACGAGCAGGTTGACGCCATGCTGCTTCGCGGCCTCCTCGGCGCCGCGCTGCATGTCGATGAAGAAGGGGTTGTTGAGTGTCTTCACCACGAGGGCGACGGTCGGACGTCCGTCGCCCTGGTCGGCGCCGGACTGACGATTGCAGCCGGCGGCCGCGAGTACGAGGGCGAAGGCGGCGCAGGCGAGGCGGAGGGATTTCATGACGGATCGGGGTTAACGTTTCTGACGCTTGAAGACGGTATCGAGCAGCACGGCCGCGATGATGACGGAGCCGATCACGACCTGCTGGAAAAAGGAGGACACGCCGAGGAGGTTGAGCCCGTTGCGCAGCACGCCCATGATGAGGGCGCCGATGAGCGTGCCGACGACCGAACCCTGACCGCCCATCAGACTTGTGCCGCCGATGACGGTCGCGGCGATCGCATCGAGCTCGTAGTTGATGCCGGCGATCGGCTGGGCGGAGTTGAGCCGCGCGGTGAGCAGCACGGCGCCGAGTGCGGCGAGCAGGCCGGAGACGCCGTACACCGCAACCTTGTAGGCCGCGACCGGCACGCCCGAGAGAAGGGACGCCTCCTCGTTGCCGCCGATGGCGAAGACATAACGGCCGAACTTCGTGCGGCGCAGCACGAAGTGGGCAACGCCATAGACGGCCAGCATCACGACGACCGGCACGGGCACGCCGAACAGTTCGCCCGTGGCGAGCCAGCGGAACGTCTCGTCGAAGCCCGAGATCGGCCGGCCGTCGGTGAAAAGCAGCCCGAGGCCGCGCGCCACGCTCATCATGCCGAGCGTCGCAATGAAGGGAGGCAGCCGGCCGAAGGCGACGAGCAGGCCGTTGACCACGCCGCAGGCCGAGCCGACGCCGAGACCGGCGAGGACGGCCAGCGGCACGGGCCAGCCCGACTGGAGCGCGCCCGCCATGACCACGCCGGAGAACGCCACGATCGAACCGACCGAGAGATCGATCCCCGCGGAGATGATCACGTAGGTCAGGCCCACGGCGATGACGGCGTTGATCGCCGTCTGCTGCGCGACGTTGAGCAGATTCGAGACCGTCAGGAAATGCGGCGTGAGCGCGGTCAGGATGGCGCACAGCACAACGAACACGAGCAGCGTGCCGAACTGGCGGGCGTGGGCGAGCAGGACGTCGGGGAGCTTCATGAACGGGAGGCGCCGAGGGCGCATTGCAGGAGGGTCTCCTGGGTGGCGGTGCCGGCCGCGAATTCGCCGGCGATGCGACCGCGGCACATGACGAGGATGCGGTCGCTCATCCCGAGAATCTCGGGCAGCTCGGAGGAGATCATGAGGATGGCCTTGCCCTCGGCGGCGAGGCGGTTGATCAGGCGGTAGATCTCGACCTTGGACCCCACATCGATCCCGCGCGTGGGTTCGTCGAAGAGCAGCACGTCCGCACCGCGGCACAGCCACTTCGCGAGGACGACCTTCTGCTGGTTGCCGCCGCTGAGGTTGACCACGCGCTGACCGGCCCCGGGGGTCTTGATGCGCAGGTCCGCGATCGCGCGCTCCGCCTCCGCGGCCTCGCGCGCCGCGTGCATGCACCCGGCGGTGGAGAAACGGTCGACGCTCGGCAGACAGACATTCTCCGTCACGCTGAGGCCGAGCACCAGGCCCTGGCGCTTGCGGTCCTCCGTCAGGAAGCCCACGCCCGCGGCGATCGCGGCCCTGGGCGTATTCAACGTCTCGCTACGGCCGTTGACCCGGATGCTTCCGGCATCGATCGGGTCGGCGCCGAAGATCGCCCGCGCCAGTTCCGTCCGCCCCGATCCCATAAGTCCGGCGAGGCCGACGACCTCGCCGCGCCGAAGACTGAAGGAAATGTCGTGCAGCACGCCGCGGCGCGCGAGGCCTTCCACGCGCAGCGCATCCTCGCCCGGCGGCACCGGTTCCTTGGGGAACTTCTCCGTGAGGTCGCGCCCGACCATCATGCGCACGAGCGCGTCGAGGTCGGTTTCGGCAATGGCACAGGTGCCGATCAACCGCCCGTCGCGCAGGACGGTCACGCGGTCGCCGATCCGGTAGAGTTCGTCCATCCGGTGGGAGATGTAGACGATGCCGACGCCGCGCGCCTTGAGGCTGCGGATCGCCGCGAAGAGGCGCTCGATCTCCTGATCGGAGAGCGCGGAAGTGGGCTCGTCCATGACCAGCACCTTCGCCTCGATGGAGAGGGCCTTCGCAACCTCGACCATCTGCTGCTCGGCGACACCGAGACTGGCCACGGTCGCGCGCGCGTCGATGTCGACGCCGAGCTCGGCGAGCCGGCGCGCGCCTTCGCGGAACACCGCGGCCTGGTCGATGACACCCGGCAGGCGCGTCCGCGGCTCGCGGCCGAGCAGAATGTTCTCCGCCACCGTAAGGTGCGGAATGAGGTTGAATTCCTGATAGATGATGCTGACGCCGGCCGCCTGCGCGGCCCGCGGGCCCGGTTCGGTCAGGGCCCGGCCGTCGAGCTCGATCGTGCCCGCGTCGCGTCGCACGGCTCCCGCGAGAATCTTCATGAGCGTGGATTTCCCCGCGCCGTTCTCGCCGAGCAGGATGTGCACCTCCCCTCTCCGCACGTCGAAGGCGACGTCCTCAAGCGCGACCACACCGGGATAGCGCTTGCAGATTCCGGACATCCGGAGAACGGGAGCGGAGGCACTCATGTACGGGGACCGGGACGACGGGGGCGCGGGTTCGCAGACGCGGAGGTGCGGGGTTGCCGGGGTAGCGTTGCCAAGAAAGCAAGCACGGGGGGAAAATCAATGTAAACGTTTACTTATTTACATGCTATGTCTCAAGTCATTGCCAATCAGCATGAACTGCGCAGAATTAATTTCGGCCGCAGCCGCAACCAAGCGGCCGGAGCGGCGGGATCCGTGAGGCGTTTGAGCAGAAGCTCGGCGGCGGCCCGGCCGACTTCGTAGGCAGGCTGCCGCACCACCGTCAGCGGCGGATCGAGTGCCTCCGCCCACGGCAGGTCGTCGAAGCCGATGATGGCGACGTCCTGCGGGATGCGCAGGCCTTGCTTGTGGATCGCCTCGATCGCGCCCACGGTCATGAGGTTGTTGACGACGAAAAGTGCGGTCGGCCGGGGCGAGCACGCGAGGAGCTCCTTGGCGAGGGTGTGGCCGCTCGCCTGCTTGTAGTCTCCCGTGCGAATAAGGCCTTCGTCGAGCGCGACCCCATGGGTCCTGAGCGCATCCTCGTAGCCGAGTCGGCGCTCGCGGCCGGTCGAGACGTTCTGCCGTCCGGCAATCATGGCGATGCGCCGGTGACCGAGCTTGAGCAGGTGATCGACCGCCTCGAACGCCCCCTGGCGGTTGTCGACTTCAACCTTGTCGATGGAGGCGTTCACGAGGCTGCGGTCCACGCTGACGATCGGCATGCCGGCTTCGGCGAGCCGGATGATTGCCGGATCGCGGTCATTGATCGGCGGGAGGATGATGCCGTCGACCGACTCGGCCTGCATCACGTCGAGGTAGAACGCCTCCTTCTTCAGATTCTCGTCGGAATTGCAGAGCATGACAGCGAACTCGTTCGCGTACGCCACGTCTTCCACGCCGCGCGCGATCTCGGCGAAGAAGGGATTCTGGATGTCCGGGATGATCAACCCAAGCAGGTGGCGTCGTCCGCCCTTCTGCCGCAGGCGACGGGCCACGCGGTTCGGCTTGTACCCGAGCTCGCGCATGGTCTGCTGCACAAGGGCAAGGGTCTCGGGCGCGAGCTTTTCGGGATGACTGATCGCCCGCGAAACCGTCGCGATCGACACCTGGGCATGCTGGGCGACGTCGGTCAGACTGACCATGGGAAAAAGGAAAGGAGCATGGTGAAGAAACGCAAAAGGCCGGCCGGCCAGCCGCACGCCGACCAATCGTGTAAACGATTGCCCGGGTCAACCTCGCAGCATCGCGGCGCGAGGGTCGACCGCGGGCCCGTCCGCCCCTTCCGATCATGCTCGTTCTCGTGATCGTTCTCGTTCTCCCTCCGATCCGACCGATCCGACGGATCCGCCTGATCTCTTTGGCACGCCCCTCCCCGCCCCCGCCGATCGCCGCGCGGCACCGCCCTCCTTCCACCGCCATCTCGCGCATTGACGGCCGGTTGGGCCGGCCGTTTGCTCCCGGCCATGACTGCCACCAAGCCGGCTGCCAAGGCCGCGGTTAAGTACAAACGCATCGTGCTAAAGCTCAGCGGCGAAGTCCTTCGCGGCAAGGGCTCCGAGGCCATCGACGCCGCCGTGCTCGAACGCATGTGCGCCCAGGTGAAGGAGATCCACGAGCTGGGCGTGCAGGTCTGCGTGGTCATCGGCGGAGGCAACATCTTCCGCGGACTCCAGGGCGAGCGCCGCGGCGTCGACCGCACCACCGGCGACTACATGGGCATGCTCGCCACCGTCATCAACGGCCTCGCGATCATGGACTGCCTCGAGAAAATGGGCGTCACCACGCGCGTGCAGAGCGCCATCCCCATGAACCAGGTCGCCGAGCCCTTCATCCTGCGCCGGGCCATGCGCCATCTCGAAAAGGGCCGCGTCGTCATCTTCGTCGCCGGCACGGGCAATCCCTACTTCTCGACCGACACCACCGCCGCCCTCCGCGCCAGCGAGCTCGGCGCCGACGTCATCTTCAAGGCGACCAAGGTCGACGGCATCTACGACAAGGACCCGAAGAAGCACGCCGACGCCGTCAAGTACGACGAGATCACCTTCATCGACGCCCTGCGCCAGCGGCTCAACGTGATGGACTCCACCGCGTTCTCCCTCTGCCTCGACAACAACGTGCCCATCCTCGTCTTCGACCTCAATGACGCCCACGCCATCCGCAAGGCCGTCATGGGCGAAAAGGTCGGCACCCTCGTCCGGGGCTGACCGCCCTTTCTTTTCCCAACCGCAACCTCGTTTCTTCCCGCCATGACCCATCCGATCCTCGCCGAAACCCAGACCAAGATGAAGAAAGCGGTCGATCACACGCTGCACGAGTTCAGCACGATCCACACCGGCAAGGCCAACCCGGCCATGCTCGAGGGCGTCATGGTCGAGGCCTACGGCTCCTCCGTCCGCCTCAAGGAATGCGCCGCCATCACCACGCCCGACGCCCACATGATCGTCGTGCAGCCCTGGGACCGCAGCATCGTCAAGGCCATCGAGAAGGCCATCCAGGTGGCCAACCTCGGCTTCAACCCATCCATCGACGGCCACCTCGTCCGCGTGCCGCTGCCCCAGATGAGCCGCGAGCGCCGCCAGGAGTTCGTCAAGGTCGCCCACCGCCTCGCCGAGGAGGGCCGCGTGCACGTGCGCAACGTTCGCCGCGACGCCCTCGAATCCGTCAAGAAGGCCAAGCTGCCCGAGGACGAGGCCAAGCGCCTCGAAAAGGACATCCAGACGGCCACGGACAAGTCCATCGCCGAGATCAACACGCACGTCGCCAGCAAGGAAAAGGAGCTGCTCGCCGTCTAGTCCGGTCCTGTCCCGGATCCCCTCCCCAGAGCAGTTTCCGCGATCGGGAAGGGCCGCCGGAGGCTCAAGCGACCCAAACAGGGAATCCGTTCGCTGCGGCGGCCCCGCCGCCCTTCCTCTTGTGAGCAAGTCCCCCCGCCAGCGCACCGTCATCAAGCTCGGCACCGGCGTCCTGACCTCCGGTATCGGCCAGCTCGATACCGCCCGCATCGACGCCGTCTGCGCCCAGCTCGCCGCCCTGCGTGCCCAGGGCCACGACATTCTCGTCGTCTCTTCGGGCGCCGTCGGCCTCGGCATGGGGCGGCTCGGGCTCAAGAAGCGCCCCGCTGACCTGACGAAGAAGCAGGCCTGCGCCGCCATCGGGCAGTCCCTGCTCATGCAGACCTGGCAGCGCGGCTTCGATCCTCACGGCCTCACCGTCGCCCAGGTCCTCCTGACCCACGACGACCTGCGCGCGCGCGGCCGCTACCTCAACATCAAGGCGACCTTCGAGGAGCTGCTCGCCTACGGCGTCGTGCCGGTGATCAACGAGAACGACACGGTCAGCGCCGCCGAAATCCGCGCGCTCTCCAAGTTCGGCGACAACGACACGCTGTCCGCCATGGTCGCCAGCCTGGTCGGCGCCCGTCATCTCGTGATCCTCTCCACCGCGCCCGGCCTCATCGACCTGAAGGGCACGGGCGAGATCGTGCCCGTCGTCGAAAGGATCACCCCGGCCATCGAGGCCATGGCCGGCGGCACCGCGAGCGAGACCGCCGTGGGTGGGATGATTTCCAAGATTTCCGCCGCGAAACTCGCCACGAAGTCGGGCTGCGGCGTCTTCATCGCCAGCGGCGCCGAACCGGAGATCCTCACGCGCATCTTCAGCGGACACAACCCGGGCACCTACTTTGCCCCCGAGGGCCTGCCCATGGAGTCGAAGAAGCGCTGGCTCGCCTACTTCCAGCGCCCCGAGGGTGCCATCGAGGTCAACGCCTGCGCCGTGCCCGTCCTGCGCGACCAGGGCCGCAGCCTGCTCGCGATCGGCGTGACCGCCGTGCGCGGCTCCTTCGCCGAAGGCGACACGGTCGACATCGTCGGCCCCGACGGCAAGGTCTTCGCCCGCGGCGTCGCCGCCTTCGCCGACGACGAGGTCCGCACCATCGCCGGCAAGCCCAGCGAGGAACTCAAACCCCTCTTCCCCGGCCGCAAACGCCTCGAGGTCGTGCACCGCAACGACCTCGTTCTGCTGTAGTCCGACGGCCGGGAACGGTGTCACCCGTGAGGACACGCCCCCCTGTTAACGTGCACCTTGCGTAGGAGCGGCTTTACGCCGCGATGGCAGGCGGACGGTGTTCATCGCGGCGTAAAGCCGCTCCTACCCAATCGTCGCGCAGCGCACGTTCTCGGCGAACTCCGCGTGCTCCTGTGGACAGTCTTCATCCAGACATAACGCGCATGGCGGCACCGTAAACCAAGCGTTGCCTCGCCGGCCCGCCTGCGGCACCTCGTTCTCCGCGCCCATGTCTTCCGCCCCGGTCACCTTCAACGGCTATCGCGCCACTCCCGAGGGGATCGCGGTCTGGCCGCGGCGGCGGCCGAAACACCGCTGGGCCGACCTTCGCTCGGTCACGACCGCCTATCAAGCTGACCAGAAACGCTACACCGCCCACTTTGTCTTTGCCGACGGCCGGCGTCTGCGCCTCGGGGGCACGCGCGTCTTCTCCTTCGGCTCCTCCCTCGGTCGCTTCGCGGAAACCCTCGCGCTCGCCCTCGCCCACGCCCCGGCCTCCGTCGAGGCCGATTCGCTCGCGCGCGAACTCGCGCGCTGGGGTCCGCGGACGGTCCGGGTCGAATTGAAACGCACGCCGGAGCGCTTTCGTTCCGCCGCCGATTGGATTGCCCTGGCCCGCCACCATCGCGCCTGGATCGAAGTGAAGAAGGCGCTCAAGTCCGTCGACCACGCCCTCACCGTTCAATCCGATCACCGCGAAGCCCTCCGGCTGCGCTTCGACCTGCTTGCCTGGTCCGGCGCGCGGCGCGCCCGGCTGCTCGAAGCCGCGGAACGCTGGCTCGCCGTGTATCCGAAAGACGACGACGCCCGTTCCCTGCACTTGCAGCTCCGCTTGCAAAAACCGGACGCCGTCGCCGCCCAGGAGGCGGAGGACTGGCTCGCGCGTCATCCCGACCGCGCCGACCTCACGGTCGCCCTCGCCTCCCATCATTTTCGCGCCCGTAACTACGAACGCGCCGCCACCCGCTGGGTGACCTTCGCCGCGGCGACCAAGGACGAGGCCGCGCGCCTGGCCGCCCTCGAAAACGAGGCCTTCGTCCGCCGCTACGCCGCGAGCGGCGCCTTCCGCACGCGCGAACGCCTCAAGCAAGCCGGCCGTCTCGCCCTCGCCTTCGCCCCGTTGATCGTCTTCGTCGTCTTCAAGGTGTGGTCGGTCGTCTCCGACCAAGCCCATGATCGCGAAAGGGACCGGCTGAGGGAGGAGGTCGAGCGCACGATCCAGCACGCCGAACGCGCACGCACGGAGCGCCAGGAGGCCTACACCGATGCCACCGGCATGGTCGTGGGCACCCTGGCCCAGGTCGAGGCCCGCGCCACCGCGGGCGATCCCGCCGCCGAGTACACCCTGTTCCGCTGGTATTCGAGCGACAGCTACGGCGTGCCGCGGGACGATGCCCGCAGCCTCGTCCATCTCGAACGCGCAGCCCAGTCCGACCACCGCCAGGCCGCCCTCGCCTACGGGGAACGCCTCGCGAACGGCGACGGCCTGCCCAAAGACCCCGCGCGCGCCGTGCACTTCTTCGAGAAGGCTGCCCGCCTGGGCTCGCCGCGCGCCGCCGCCCTGGCCGGACAGCACTATCGCGCGGGCGACGGCGTCGCGCGCGACCTCGCCAAGGCCTACGCCTTCTTCACGCAGGCGGCGGACGGCGGCAACGCCTTCGGCCAGGCCCTCGCCGGCTGGTGCCTGGAACGCGGCGAGGGAGTCGATCCCGACCTCCCCCGCGCGCTCGCTCTCTACCGCGAAGCCGCGGGGGAAAACTACGTGTGGGCGGCCGAACGGCTCGCCCAGCTTCTCTCCGATCCCCGTTCGCCGCACGCAAACCCCGAGGAGGCCTGGCAATGGACGGAACACGGCGCGACCCTCGGCTCGCCGAACCTGCGGCTCCGTTTCGCCCAACTGCTGATTTTCGGGCGCGACGGCACGCCGGACCAACGCCAACAGGCCGTCGCCTGGGTGCGGGAACTCGCCCTGACCGAGAACCCGACCGCCTGCCTGCTGCTGGCGCGCATGCACCTCGATGCCTGGACCGTCGACCACGATGTCGCCGCGGCCGTGCCGCTCTTGCGGACTGCCATCGCCAAAAACCATCCGCCGGCCTTTGAAGTGATGCTGCGCCTGCAGGCCTTCGGCATCGGCGTGCCACGCGACCCCGCGGCCGCCGCCGATCTGCGCGAACGTCTGGCCCGCACACGGCCGCCCGCCAACATGCTGGAAACCGTCGACCGGCTGCTCGCCGCCACGCGCGACTCCGCCGCCGACCTCGCTTCCGACGTTGCAGTGGCAGAGTCCTACCTCTGGCGACAGCTTCCGGTTTACCCCGCTGCGCTCCGCCGCCAGGGAATCACGGGCCGAGCCGAGATCTCCTTCCGCGTCGACGCGGAGGGCTTCACCCGCGACGTGCGCATCGTCTCCGCCACGCATCCGGAATTCGGCGCCGCCGCCCATTTTGCCGTCTCGCAGTGGCGCTTCGACCCCCGAAGCCGCGAACCGTGGACCGAAAGCGAGGCGATCACCGTTCCGGTCCATTTCAACCTCACCGAGTAGCTTCCGGCGGACAAGTCCGCCAAAAGCTGAGCGAGCAGACCGAGGGCCTGCGCGGAATGGGAGGCGCCCACCTGCACGCTGAGCCCCTCTGCGTCCTCCTCACCTCTGCGCCTCTGCGTTAAAGCTACTCTCCGTCCTAACCCGCATACTTCACCGGCCGAGACATCGCGTTTTGCGACGACTGCGTAAGGGCGGCTTTACGCCGCGATGAACACCGTCCGCAGACCATCGCGGCGTAAAGCCGCTCCTACCCTCAAGCCTGCGCTCTCGTGAAACTAGCGGGATAAACCGTCTTTGACCCCGGCAACCTGATCGTAAAACGCGCGCCGCCGGACGCTGCATTCTCGACGTGCACGGTGCCTCCGTGGGCCAGCACCACGGCACGCACCACGCTCAATCCCAGCCCGAGGCCAGCTTCCGACCGGCTCTTGTCGCCGCGGTAAAGGCGTTCCCAGATCCGCGGCTGTTCGTGCAGCGGCACGCCGGGACCGCTGTCGGTCACGGTCAACACCGCCTCCGTGCCCTCGGCCGCCACACTCACCTCCACGCGCCCGCCTGCCGGCGTGTACTTGCAGGCGTTGTCGAGCAGGTTCGCCGCCACCTGGCGCAGGCGCACCGCATCGCCCTCGACCGGGACCGGAGCGTCCGCCGCACACGTCAGCGTCAACCCCTTCGCCTCGGCAACCTCCGCGTACAAGTCGACCGCGCGCGCCACGATCTCAGCCAGGTCGCAGGGCGTGCGCTCCAGCTTGAGCATGCCCGCCTCGGCCTCGGAAATCTCCATCAACGCGCGCAACAGGCGCAGCACGTCGTCCGCCTGCTCCACCGTCGCCCCAAGGGCCTCGCGCGCCACCGGGTCAGCCGTCTGGCCGAGCGCCACCTCCGCGCCGCCGCGGATGCCCGCCAGCGGCGTGCGCAGGTCGTGGGCGACGTTGTCGAGCGCCTCGCGCATCGCCCGCAACAGTTCGGCGTTCTTGTCGAGCACCGTGTTGAAATGATGGACCAGCTCCGCGACGTCGTCCGTCCGCGCCGGCGCGGGCACGCGCGCATCGAGCGCGCCGGTTTGCACGATGCGCCGGGCGGTTTCCACGACCTGGCGCAGCGGCCGCGTCGCGCGCCGCGCCGCCAGGTAGCCGCCCAGCGAGCCCACGACAATCACAGCGGCACCGACCCACGCGAAGGTGCGGCGCAGCGGGGCGAGCAGCACGCGGCGGCTGTCGGTGCTGCGTCCCACCTGGAGCAGCAGCCCGTCGTCGATGAGCTGCGAGACCACCGCGAGATCGCGCTCGGCATCGCGCGGCACGCGCAGCACGCTGACCTGCTCATCGCGTGCGAACCAACCGCCCCACCCGTCCGGCACGGCCACGCGGCGCACGTCGGCCTCGATCCAGTCGGGGGGAATCTTGCCCCACACGACATCGCCGCGCGGGCTGCTCAGGCGGATGAAGAGCGAGCGCACGTTGGGCGCCTCGCTGTCTTCGGCCACGCGCTGGCGCAGACCGCCCACGCCGCTGATCGCGTAGATGCCCGCGTACTGCCGCAGGCGCAGCTGCAGGGCCTCGTACTCCGCCGCCTCGAGCGAGCGCGCGAGCAGCCAGTAGAGCAGGGCAAAGATCGCGACGAAGCCGACGGTGAAGAGCGTGGCGAACCAGACGCTCAGGCGGACGGCGAGCGAGCGATGCCTCCGTTGGAACTCAGGCCTTGAAGACATAGCCTACCCCCCGGACGGTGTCGATACGCCTCCGTTCCGGGTCCACCTTGCCCCGTAACCGGTGCATCAATACGTCGACCACGTTGGTCTGCGGATCGAAGCTGTAGTCCCAGACGTGCTCGAGGATCATCGTCTTGGTGACGGGCCGGCCCGGATGCCGCAGCAGGTACTCGAGCAGGGCGAACTCCCGCGGCTGGAGATCGACGGGACGGCCGCCCACGGTGACCGTGCGCGCCACGAGATCCATGGCCACGTCCCCGGCCGCCAGCCGCGTCGCCTCCGGCGCTCGCGACGCGCGCCGGATGAGCGCCTGCAGGCGCGCGGAAAGCTCGGCGAAGGCGAAGGGCTTGGTGAGGTAGTCGTCGCCGCCCGACTGCAGCCCGAGCACGCGGTCCTGCACGCCCGAGCGTGCGCTCAGGAAGAGCACGGGCACCTGCTCGCCCCGGGCGCGCAGGCGTTTCACCAGGCTGAGCCCGTCGAGGCCGGGCAGCATGATGTCGACCACCGCGGCGTCGTAGCGCGTCGTCGAGGTCAGCGTCAGCCCGGTGTCCCCGTCGGCCGCGTGGTCAACGGCGTACCCCTCCTGCTTCAGGCCCTTGACCACGAAGGAGGCGATCTTGGCGTCGTCTTCGACCACGAGGATTCGCATGGGTTCTACGTTATAAGGACGAGCCCCGCCCCCAAGACTCTTTCTCTTTCTCGTAATCTTTCTCTTTCTCCGGCCTGGGACCCATCGGTCGGATCCGACCGATCGGCCCGAGCAAAATGATCCGACGGATCCATCCGAGCGACACGCCCACCCACCCAACTTAAACGCCCCGCCGTCCGGCAAAGGACGAACGGGGCGGTTGGAAAGACCGGCGAGGGTGTCACCGGAAAGGTTCAGCCCGCGCTGTCACGGGATTCGTCCACCACGACAAAGCGAACGCCGCGCGAGTTCCAAATGCGCACCAAAGTTTCTCGCGAAGTTGGATTCTCGGTCAGACGCACGGCGTCGCCGGCGTTGCGCACGGGCTGGCGGTTGATCTCGGTGATGACGTCGCCCGGACGAATGCCGGCGCGGGCGGCGGCGGAATCGGGCTCGACCGCGGTCACGAGCGCGCCCTCGAGGCGGGTGGGCACCTCGAACTCGCGGCGGGCGCGGGCATCGAGGTCGGAGACGGCGACGCCCTTGAGCGTGCTCGTCTCGCGCTCGATCGCCCCACGGCGCGGCGCGCGGCCGGAGCCGGCGATGCGCTGGTCTCCGGGAATGTTGCCGATCGTCAGTTCGATCTCCCGGGCCTCCCCTTCGCGCACGACCGTCGCGGGGACCTTGCTGCCCGGCGACATTCCGCCGACGGCCAGGCGGAGGCGACGGGCATCGGCCACAGCCCGACCGTTGATCGAGGTAATGACATCGCCGCTCTTCAGACCGCTCTGTTCCGCCGGACTGTCCCGGACGACGTCCGCCACGAGGGCGCCGCCGCGGTCTCCGAGGCCGAAGCTGCGCGCCAGTTCGGGCGTGATGTCCTGGATGTTGACGCCGAGGTAGCCGCGCACGACCTCGCCATGAGCCACGAGCTGCTCCATGACGTTGCGGGCCAGGTTGCTCGGGATCGCGAAGCCGATGCCCTGGAAGCCGCCGGAGCGGCTGAGGATGGCCGTGTTGATGCCGACGAGGCGACCGCGGATGTCGACCAGCGCGCCGCCGGAGTTGCCCGGATTGATCGCGGCATCGGTCTGGATGAAGTCCTCGTAGGCGAGGCCGAGGGAGGCGCGGCCGAGGGCGCCGACCATGCCGCTCGTAACCGTCTGGCCGATACCGAAGGGATTGCCCACGGCGAGCACACGGTCGCCCACCTCGAGGACGTCGCTGTCGGCGAAGGTGACGGCGGGCAGGTCCTTGGCCTCGACCTTGATCACGGCGAGGTCGGTCTGCGGATCGTTGCCGACCACCCGCGCGATCATTTCGCGGCCGTCGTTGAAGGAAACCTTGATCTCGTCCGCGCCGCTGACGACGTGGTTGTTGGTGAGAATGTAGCCGTCGGCGCTGACGACGACGCCGGAGCCCTGCCCCTCGCGCGGTGGCTGGCGCAGTTCGCGCTCCAGTCCCTCGAAGCCGAAGAACTGGCGCAGACGAGGATCCTGCAGGAACGGCGGCAGGGCCTGCGCGGCAGGCGCCGAGCGGGCGCGCTGGGTGACCTGCACGTTGACGACGGCAGGCGCGACCTTCTTGACGACGGGCGCGTAGCTGGCCGGCTCGAAGCCGGCCTCGCGGTCGATGGGCCTCTCGTCGACCTTGACGGAGACTTGGGGCGTGGACTTGTCGGACGCCTGGGTCGCGACTGCCCAGGAAAGGGCGCCGACCGCCACCAGGGCAGAGGCCAGGCCGACGAGGCGAAGGAACGGGGAGGAAGAGTTTTTCGGATACATGGCGATTGAAGAGGGACTGCGGTTTCCGGTTGTTATCATCCCAATATACCCGACCGCCCTTGCCGGAACCTTTCCCGAACATTACGGTTTTGTAAGAAAGCGCGCGGCAACCGCGCTCGGAAGCACGCGCGCAGTGTGTGGTTCCGTACCTTGGCTCGGCCCCTTCGTGCCTTTGTGTCTTTGTGGTGAAAAACGGATCGGAAGGTTTGAACCACGAAGACACAAAGACACAGAGGTAATCGGCGTCTTTGGATTCTTGTGTATTCTGAGCCTCTTTGTGGCCAGATCCTGTTGACCGTCTTGGTTGCGCCGCGCCGCGCTGTGAAGCCGGTATTGGTTGTTCTAGCGGCGAACGTTGCGGGCTGGCGAGCGGTGCTTGCTTCGGGCTTGTCTATCGCCCTCCCTTCAAACCCCAGCCTCGCGCGCCGCTCTCCGCACACCCTCCTTTCGCCCAATATCCCGTCCATGAAGATCACATCCGCCGAGTTTGCCACGAGTGCCCCGGACCTGCGCGCCTGTCCCGCCTGGGCCTTGCCAGAGTTCGCCCTCATCGGGCGCTCCAACGTCGGCAAGTCGTCGTTGATCAACCTGCTCGCCGGGCGGGCGGCGCTCGCCAAGGTGTCGGATACGCCAGGCAAGACCAAGCTGCTCAATTTTTTCGCGATCAACAACGTCTGGAGTCTCGTCGACCTGCCGGGCTACGGTTACGCGAAAGTCGGCCGGGAGCAACGCTACGAGTTCAACCAGGCGGTGGCCGATTTCATCGAACGCCGGGATAATCTGCGCCGGGTCTTCGTGCTGATCGATTCGCGTCTGCCTCCCCAGGCAATCGACACGGAGTTTCTGCGCTGGCTCGATGGCACGGCCATGCCCTTCACACTCGTCTTCACGAAGACGGACAAACAGTCGCCGACACAAACCCGTGCGCAGATTGAAACGTTCATGACCACGCTCGCAGAGTGGCGGAGCGAAGCTCCCCCGGTCATCGCAAGTTCGGCCAAGACCAAGGACGGGCGCTCGCAGATCCTCGCGGCCATCGACGCCGACCTTTCCCGCAAGCCAGGAGATGCCGACTGAGCCGGCGCCGGCAGACATCCGCAACGCCCACGGTTAACGTCACCCACTTGACGCCTTTGCTAGGTCAAGCGCCTTGCACTCATGGCATCGGGCGAGAAGCCTCCCTCCGTGGAGGCGACGCGGCGCCCGCGCCGAAGAGAACGGAAGCTCGAATCGCCCTGCGTTCCCCTGTCGTGGGGCAGAAGCAAAGCCGTCTACTCATTCAAACGGTGCGCTCCCGAAACCGCAGGTAACGGGGACCGAGGCGCTCGAAAGCGACGCGGTCGGCACCCACGATCTCGGCGGAGCGCGCTTCGGCGGTGGCCACCAGCCAGGCGTCGTTTTCTGCGCCAGCCCCAGCCCCTTGCCTTCGGCCCGGGCTACCCACTCCGCCAAATCATCTCCCGTCTCCACCGGGCCGGCACGCTCGATCAGATCGCGGATGACATCGGCCTTGGTCACTTTGCGGCTCCGGGCCCAGCGGGCAATCTTGGCCGCCTGCTTCTTGTCGGGCTTCACGGTAAAGGTCGTCACGGTAATACGAGAGCATTACGGAACCGAAGGGCTTCAACGCGCAACTGGACGGCCCGTCGCAGGTCGAAGGTCAAAAGTCGGAAGGTCGAACGTCGTCACCGGCCCGCTCCAGCGGGCCATTCCCGAGTGGTGTACGCTCCGCAGAGCGGAGCCGGTGACGACGTTCGACCTGCGACCTCGGACCTTCGACCGCCCCCCTGCCTCTCTCCCCGCTTGCCATCGTCCGCCACCTGACCTCCCTTTTCCTCTCCATGTCCACCGACGCTCCCATTCCCGTCACCGTCCTCACCGGCTTCCTCGGTGCCGGCAAGACGACGCTGCTCAACCGCATCCTCACCGAACAGCACGGCAAGAAGCTCGCCGTGATCGAGAACGAGTTCGGCGAGGTCGGCGTGGACAACCAGCTCGTCATCCAGAGCGACGAGGAGATCTTCGAGATGAACAACGGCTGCATCTGCTGCAGCGTGCGCGGCGACCTCATCCGCATCCTCGGCCGGCTGATGAAGCGCAAGGACCGGCTCGACGGCATCCTCATCGAGACCACGGGCCTCGCCGATCCGGGTCCGGTCGCCCAGACGTTCTTCACCGACGACGAGATGCGCAGCCGCTTCCGGCTCGATGCCATCGTCACCGTGGTCGACACCAAGCACGTGCAGCTGCACCTCGACTCCTCGCCCGAGGTCAAGAAGCAGATCGGTTTCGCGGACGTGCTGATCCTCAACAAGACCGACCTCGTCACGCCGGCTGAACTCGACGCCCTCGAGGCGCGCATCCGCAAGATGAATGCCGCCGCCAAGGTTCACCGCACGCAGAATTCCGCCATCGACCTGAAGCACGTGCTCAACGTCGGCGGCTTCAACCTCTCGCGCGCCACCGAGCTCGACCCGGCCTTCCTCGAGCCGACCTATCCCTTCGAATGGGCCGGCGCCTACGCCCTGCCTGCCGGCACGCACGAGCTCGTGATCGGCCACTGCGACCACGATCACGACCATGGTCATGATCACGTTCACGGCCACGCACACGACCATGGCCACCACCATCATCATCACCATGGCAACGAGAACGAACTCGACGTCGTGATCCTGCCGGTGAAGTCGCTCGCCGAGGCCGACCTCGCCGCCGCACGCGAAGCCGCGATGCTGACGTTTTCCGATTGGGAAAGCCGGGTGAAGAACGGCGACCCGGTCATGCCGGGCGGCGTACTGCATCGCCTGCTGCTCGACGAAGGCCACGGCCATTACCCGCTGAAGATCGACGAGCCCGGATTCCACCTCGTCTTCGAAGGCTGCGGCGAGGAACCGCTGCATATCCAGGTCATGGGCGAGAACGTGCGCCCGGCCTGGCAGCAGGATTTCCAGCACACCCACTCCCACGAGGAGGACGTGACCTCGGTCGGCATCAGCACCCCGGGCGATCTCGACGGCAAGCGGCTCAACGACTGGATCAGCGAGCTGCTGCGCACCAAGGGCGGCGACATCTACCGCATGAAGGGCGTGCTCAGCGTGAAAGCATCGGACAAACGCCTTGTCTTCCAAGGGGTGCACATGCTCTTCGACGCGAAGTTCGACCGCCCGTGGGGCCAGGACGCGCGCACCAACACCCTCGTCTTCATCGGCAAGAACCTCGACCGCGCCGCGTTGACGGAAGGGTTCAAGGCCTGCCTGGCCTAGCCCTTGTGGCGACGGCTGTCCTCAGCCGTGGATCAGACGGAGCGCGCCCACCGGAAGAACAGCGAAGAAAAAGATGAGGCGGGCGCCAAGGACCATGGGCGGATGGAGTTGATAAGACTCCAATCCCACGCAATCCCCCGCGCAACCCACACCCACGCGGACGATCCGCGGTCCCGGCTGGCCCAGGGAGCGGCGGCACTCCTGCCGCCGGTTCGGACGCCGGAAGGGCTGCGCACGGCCCAGACGGCGGCAAGAGTGCCGCCGCTCCTTCGATCACGTTCGTCCGCCTGTCGTCGCGCACCCGACTCCCGCCTTGCACGGGCCGGCTTCGCGCCCTGAAGCTGACTCCGCATGCAACTGACGAAGCACTGGGCGGCCCAGCTCGACGACTACGTGATCGATCTTGGTTGGTCGAGCGACGGCCGGCATCTGGCCGCCGCGTCCGCCGCCGGAGGGCTCACGGTGTTCGCCGCCGAGGACGGCGCCCGCACCGCCGCGCTGCCCGGACACGAGGGCGGCGCCAATTGCCTCGCCTGGCACCCTGCGCAACCGCTGCTCGCGAGCGGCGGACAGGACGGCACCGTGAAACTGTGGGACGCCGCCAGCGGCCAGCACGTTGCCACCGCAGCCTTGGGGAACGCCTGGGTCGAACATCTCGGGTGGCGTCCCGGCGCCGCCGGCACCTTCCTGGCCGCCGCCGCCGGCCGCGAGCTGGTCTTCGTCAACGCCGACGCGTCCGTGCGCCATCGTTTCAAGCCGGCCCCCAAGACGATCAGCGCCCTCGCCTGGCACCCGCGCGGCGGCTGCGTGGCCTCCGCCTACTTCGGCGGCGTCGTGCTCTGGGACGCGGATGACCACGTCGCGCAAAAGGAGTTTCCTTACGCCAACGGCATCCACGCCCTCGTCTGGTCGCCCGACGAGCGCTGGCTCGTTTCGGGCAACCAGGATCCCAGCGTGCACCTGTGGCTGCCCGAGCAGGATCAGGAGTTCCACATGAGCGGCTACGAGGGCAAGGTGAAGGAGCTCTCCTTCGACCGGACCAGCCGCTGGCTCGCGACCGGCGGGGGCAAGGACGCCTGCCTCTGGGACTGCAGCGGTGCCGGCCCCGAAGGACGCGAGCCGCTGATGTTTCCGCACGACGCCAAGGTCTGCGCGGTCGCCTTCCAGCACGCCCACGGCACGCTCGCCACCGCCTCCGCGGACGGCGTCCTGCAACTCTGGAGCCCCGACCGCAAGCAACCGCTCCGCGCCACCGTGCGCATGCCCTCGGCCGCGACGAAGCTCGTCTGGTCCGCCGACGACCGGCTGCTCGCGGTCGGATCGGAGGGCGGCGTTGTTTACGTGCTGCTCTGCGCCCTGTGAACGCGGTTGCGCCAGGCACGCCTCGCCATGAGTCATCGCTTCATCCCCGCATCCAACTCCGGACCGGCGCCCGGCCTCGATCCGGGGCAGACGGTCGCGCTCAAGCGATGGACCCGGGAACTGCTGGACCTGGGCGAGGAGGAGGTCGTGACCGTCACGGAAATTCCCTGCGCCGATGCGGGCTGCCCGCTGGTCGAGACGATGGTGACGGTCTTCTCGCCGGGGCGCACGCGAGCCTGGGCCTTCACGCGCCCGAAGTTCGCCCTGACGCGCCTCATGCTTCAGCAAACGCTCGCCACCCCGCCGCGGAGCGACACGAGGGGTTGACGTCAGTGATAAGGTACACGACGTGAACACGCGCCGCGACTTCCTCCACACCGCCTGCCTGGCGTTGCTCGGCTTGGTCGCGGCCCCACACGATCTGCTCGCCCAAAATCGCAGCGCCGGCGAGGACGTTCACACGGTCCGGAAGGGCGAGAACCTCACCCTGATCGCCAGCCGGCATGGCGTGAGCGTCGCCGCCCTGAAGGCCCGCAATCAGCTCCGCACGGACGTCATTCGCGTGGGGCAGAAGCTGGTCATTCCCGGCAAGGCGACGCTCGCCCCACCCGCCGCGCTCGCCGGCGTCGTCGAGGCCACCAAGAGCCTGCGCATCGCGCGCGGCCGCTGGAAGTACATCGTCACGCATCACAGTGGCATCGAGCACGGTAACGCGCGCAGCTACCATGCCGGTCACCTGCGCCGGCGCATGGAACACGGGCTCGCCTATCACTTTGTCATCGGCAACGGCCGCGACTCCGGCGAAGGCCAGATCGAGATCGGACCGCGCTGGCTCAAGCAACTGCACGGCGGCCACGTGAAGAGCGACCTGCACAACGAGCACGGCATCGGCATCTGCCTCGTCGGCAATTTCGAGCAACGCCGACCGAGCGCGCGGCAGCTCGCCTCCTACCACGCCCTCGTCGACTGGCTCCGCGACGACGCTCCGCTCGGCGGCCGGCCGCGGGTGACTGTCCACCGCTGGGTCGACCGCAACCACACCGTCTGCCCCGGCCGCCACTTCCCCTTCGACGACCTGCGCAAACGCTACGGCGCCTGAGGCGCCGAACATCGAACATCCAACGCCCAACTTCCAACATCCAACGCGGATCGGAAGGAGCGGCGACACTCTTGTCGCCGGGTTCGGTGCAGGACGGCGCGCGAGGGCTTTCCGCGTTCGGATTCGGCGACAAGAGTGTCGCCGCTCCTTGAATCCGAAATTCGATGTTGGATGTTGGACGTTGGATGTTGGATGTTGAGGGATGGTCCTTCACGACGCCCACAACCACCTGCAGGACGACTGGCTCGCGCCGCACCTCGACCGCATCGAAGCGGCGATCCGCGCGCTGGGGTCGGGACAATGCGTGGTCAACGGCACCTGCGAGGCGGACTGGCCCCGCGTATCCGAACTTTCGCGACGCTATGCGTGGGTGCGCCCGAGCTACGGACTGCATCCCTGGGACGCCGGCAACCGCTCCCCTGCCTGGCTCGAAACGCTCGAGGCCCGCCTCGCCGTCGAGCCCGGCGCCGCCGTCGGGGAGATCGGCCTCGACCGCTGGATCCTCGACCGCGCCCGGCCCGACGACCCGCGCCTCGCCGGTCTGCGCCGGGCACCTCTCGACGAGCAGGCGGACGTATTCCTCATGCAACTGCGGCTGGCCGCCAGCGACAACCGCGCCGTGACGATCCACTGCCTCGACGCCTGGGGAGCACTCGGCGACCTGCTGCGCGACGCCCCCCTGCCCCAGCGAGGCTTTCTCCTGCACGCCTACGGCGGCAGCCGCGAACTGGCTGACGGCTTCGCGAAACTCGGCGCCTATTTTTCCTTCAACGGCGCCTTCCTCGATCCGCGCAAACAGGCGCGCCGCGACGTGTTCGCCACCCTGCCCGCCGACCGCCTGCTCGTCGAAACCGATGCGCCGGCCATGCCCCTGCCGCAGGCCTGGCGCACGCACAAGCTTCCGCCGGCGCCCGACGGCACCGCCGTCAATCACCCGGGCAACATCGAGGCCGCCTACGCCGGGCTGGCCGCGCTGCGCCGCATCCCGGTCGCGGAACTCGCCGCACAGGTCGACGCCAACTTCAGGCGTCTGTTCGGTTGACGATCAGGTTCACGGCCTCCTGGGCGGCGACCAGTCCGAAAACGCCCGTGACATGCGCGGCGGCGCCGAATCCGCTGGCGCAATCGAGGCGGAGGTTTCCGCCCGGCTCGGGTTCCGGCGCGCAGGTGCCATTGGCCCACGGATACACCGGGCGCTCGCCCGACCAGACGCAACGGATGCCGTAGCGGTTGCCTTCGCCCCCGGCGAAACCGTGTTCGCGGCGCAACGTCCTACGCACCAGCCGCAACAGGTCGTCCTGCGCCGATTCTCCGAGATCCCCGACCCGCAGTCGCGTCGCATCGCGCTTGCCGCCGGCGCCGCCCACCGTGACGGCCGGCAGGCCGCGGCGCACGCATTCCGCGAGCAGACGCGCCTTGTGCTCCACCGTGTCGATCGCATCGACGACCACGGAGTAGCCGGGCGAAAGCAGACGTTCGGCCGTCGTGGCGGTGAAGAACTCCGCAACCGGCTCGACGCGGCAGGAAGGATTGATCGACCGAACCCGCTCCGCGAGCACCGCCACCTTGGGACGGCCGACCGTGTCGTGCATCGCAGGGAGCTGACGGTTGGTGTTGGTGACACACACGTCATCCAGATCGATCAGCGTGAGCGCACCCACGCCCGCACGAGCGAGCGCCTCCACCGTCCACGAACCGACCCCGCCGACGCCGACCACGCAGGCATGGGCCGCATGCAAGCGGCGAAGGCCCGCCTCCCCGAAGAGGCGGGCCAGTCCGGAAAAACGATCTCGATACTCGGCAGCTGGCTCCATGTGCGAATCCGGAATCAACACGCCGAAATCCCTCCCCGCGCAACCTTGGAAGCGCCGGCGCCCCAGAGATACTCCGTGGAGCCTTTGAAGAGCCGGGGCGTGGCGGCCGCCGCGGCCGTGGCGGAACCGGGACGCAAGCCGATCGAGATCGAGTCCACGACCTTGAAGCCGACGTCGGCCGAGAGGCTCACTTCCGGACGGGGGCTGCGTACTTGCGCAGCTCGGCGCCGACGCCGCGCATGCCCAGCCCGGCACGGGCCAGCCTGCCGTTCGGATCGAACAGGTACCCGGCCGGCAGGGTGCGCACGTTGAGGCGATGGGCAAAGTCCTCGGCTTGCGGTTTGCCGTGGTGAACCACGGGCCAGCGCAGCTTGGCCTTCTTGAGGAAGGCGTCCACCTTGGCCCGGTCCTCCAGCGGATCGCAGCAGACGGCGATGACTTCGAGTTCCTTGCGGCTCATCGAGACGTAGGTCTCGCGCAGGGCGGAGAGTTCGGCGAGGACGTCCTTCCCCTCCGTCGAGAAGAAGACGAGGTAGACGAAACGCCCGCGCAGCTGCTCGAAGTCGACTTTCTTGCCGTCGACGGCTTCGAGCTGAAGGGCGAGCGGCTGCTCGCGGGCGGCGAGCAGGTTGAGTTCGTCGCGGGCGCGGTCGGCCGTGCGCTTGTCCGAGCCGGCGGCGAGTTTCTCGAGGTGGCCCCGCGCCGCCCGCGGATTGTTGGCGACGAGAAAGGCGGCGAAGCTCATCTCCTGATCGCCGAGGAACCGCTGGCCACCGGGCTGTTGCGCCAGACGGTCGATTCGCTCGCGATAGGTGGCGACGTTGTCGCGGGTCGGCCGGTCGCGGGCTTCCGCGCCGGCGATCGCCGCATCCAGGGCCAGCAGCGCCGCTTTGGAGTCGTTGCCGAGGCTGGTGTCGAAGGTCGCGTGCACGACGGCCAGCCGAAGCTGGGACAGCCATTGCGCGCGGGCCTGCTGCTGGTCGCGGGCCGGCAGGTAATCGACACTGCGCGAGATGACGTTGGCTGCACGGCGATGCGTCGGGTGCTGGATGAGGAGATCGAGCGCGGACTTGCCGAGCTTCGCGAAGTGATCCGCGTTGAGCTTGGCATCGCGATTGTCGCGAAGCTTGGAGAACGCCTCGTAGGCGACGTCGGCGTCGGATTTATCGGCCGCCAGAACAGGAGCCTGCGCGGCTCCGAGGAACAGACACGCCGCGGCCAGCAGGACGCGGGAACGAAGACTGAACATGAGTTGAGGGGTTGGGGTTGCGTGCAGGTGTCGCCCTCCCCCGAAGCGCGCCGGCCCGGCGAAGTGCGACCCCGACGCCCAAGACCCTGTCCGTCCGCCCGGACGTGAGCAATCCGCAAAGAGAAACCTCCTCCACGACCGGGCGTGTCCCTATTCCTTGGCCGTCCCCGGGCGTCCCCGGGCGATGGATATCTCGCCCATGTCGGCGCCCGGCCAGGTGACCCGGCCTACAGGGGAGTCGGCGGCGCGGAGCGCCGCCCACGGGCGAGAGGCGGGCCCGTGCCACTTGCCACCGAGCAAGAACCTGGATGACGCCCGGCGTGGGAACCATGCGGAGAATCAGGCCCCGGAGAGGAGCCGTTCCACCGCCTGCCTCGCCTGAAGTCGGCGCCCGTGCATGGCACCGGAGATCGTCACATGGCGAAGGCAACGCGAATCCAAGGCGGCCCGCCAGAGCTCCCGGCAACGGGCGCGCCCGGCTTCGTCGGGGAAGCAGCGCTGGGGATCCGGCTCGAACGGCAGATCGGTCTCGCAGAAGAGGTAAAGCGCGTAGGCCCGGCAACGCCGGTCCGCTTCGGCGCGCACCGCCGGTGGACACCGGCCCGGGAAGAGCAAATCGGCCCAGAGAACATTGGTGAGCAACTCCGTATCGCAAAATACGATACGTCGGGCGCGCCGCGCCGCCGCCTCCTCGGCCTCGATCTGGCCGCGGGCGATGGCCTCGAGATCCGCCGCCTCGATGTGGCCGCCGCGCGCGTCCCAGAACGAACGCACGTACTCGGGTGCCCAAGGCTCGCCGAACTCGGCCGCGAGCCAGGAGGCGAGCGAGGTCTTTCCGGTCGATTCCGGCCCGAACAAGGCGACGCGAAGCGGCGGCGGAGCGACCCCAATCGCTCCCGCGGCAGCGCGCGCTTCGAGGGAGCGGCGGCACTCCTGCCGCCGGGTTCGCGTCCCGGACGGACGAATGCCTGGCGTCCGGCCGGCGGATTCGGCGGCAGGAGTGCCGCCGCTCCCGGGAGACGGCTTTCCGCTCACGGCCGCCCTCTCCCACCCGCCCGGGCCCAGGCGCGCCAGCCGGCGACGGCGAGTCCGAAATACACCGCGTAGAGGAACGCGGTGTAATGCAGACCCGCCGCCCAATACGTCGCGACGGCGACGACATTGACCGCCAGCCAGGCCGGCCAGTTGTCGAGTTTCTTGCGGGCCTGGAGTCCTTGGGCGATCAGGCTGAAGGCGGCGATGAAGGCGTCGCGAATTGGCATGATTGCGTCCGTATGCCGGGCAAGGAGGACGGCCCAGAGGGCGGTGGCGACGGCACCCAGCGCCACCAGCGCCCCTCTCCAAGTCCATGAGAGCCGGGTGACGGGAAGTTCCGGAGCCTCTCCCTTGCCGCGCAGCCAATAGTACCAGCCGTAGGCCAGCGCACCGAAGAAGCAGACCTGCAAGGCCGCATCGGCGTAGAAGCGATGATGGTAGAACAGGACTCCTTGGACGCTGACAGCCACGAGGCCCACCGGGAAGGCCCAGAGGTTTCGACGGATCATCAGGACCACCCCGACGATGCCGAGCACGAGGTTGGCTTGGTCGAGCCAGGAAGCTCCGGCCAAGCCGTCCCGGATGTTCTGAAGAACCGCGGTCATCGGGCAGGCTGTGGCATTCCTGCGGCCCGAAGTCCATCATCGATCTGGTCGGAACGGGAGCAGGATGCTCCCGCCACCTTTGCGAGCCGTCGCCAGTCAAATGTCCAATAGGCGAAGGTCGCCAGCAGCCCGCCGGAGCGGGCTCTTGGGACAGACGGACGCAAAAAAGGCGCCGGCAGAAAGCCGGCGCCTTGGGTGGAGCAACGTAACGGGGAGGACAGCTTAGAAGACGCCTTTCAAACCGAAGACCCAGTTGGCGCCATACTCCTGCATGCGACCGAGGACGGCACCCTGGCTGTCGTGGTTGCCGACCGGGAAGTCGTACCACAGGACCGGCTGGTTGAAGATGTTGCGGCCCTGCACGTACAACGTAGCCCAGCGCGTGAGCTTGTAGTTGAGCGACAAGTCGAACTGGGTGATGGCCCGCTTGTAACGCGTGTCGCCGTCCGGCGAATCGTCGCGCCAGACCATGCCGAGCGAGCCGTTGAACTTCCCGTAGCTGTAGCCCAGACGGGAGGTGAAGCGGTGCTGCGCGAGGTTGTTGCGGCGAATGTTGCCGTAAACCCGCGTGTAGGCGAGGTTGACGTTCGTGCCGCGCAGTTTGTCGGGGAGGAAGCCGAGGGTCTGGTTGTACACGAGCTCCATGCTGCGGAATCTCCGCTCTTCCGGGCTGTTGAAGCGCGTGCGGAACTCCCAGCCTGCGTAGAGCGGATCGGTGACGCCGAACTCCTCGGCCGTGCCATCGCGTTGCACACGAAGGTTCGTGATATCGTTCTGCGAGAAGGCGATCGAGGTCTGGCCGGGGGAACGTCCGCGGAAGTAATACGCGAGGCGCGTCTGGTAGTTGTTGGAGTACTCGGGGAGCAGGTTCACATTGGAGGCGGTGATGCGCTCGGCTTCCTCGTTGATCTGCCAGACACCGGTGAGCTGATCGGGCGGCGGACGGGAGATGGCCTTGTTGAAGCCGGCCTGCCACTCGAGATCGGGAGAGATCTGCATCTTGAAGACGACCGCCGGGAACCAGTTGTCGTACTTCTTTTCGCGGGTGATCTTCGGCTTGGAGAAGTACTGATAGTACAGGCCGTCAAACGTATCCGCGCGGGCCTGACTGGTGTTCCAGCGGGTGTGTCCGGCGGCTTCCACCTCGGCGCGCGTGCGCGGATCGAACTCCTCGGATTCGACGAGGGTGCGCTCATGGCGCACACCGGCGCGCATCGTCAGGCGGCGGGTCAGGCGCGTGTCGAATTGGAAATAACCGGCGGTCACGGTCTCGCGCAGGTCCTGCACCCGCGTGACGAACGAGGTGTAGAAGTTGGCAGGCGTGGCGGTGTGGGCGAACCACTCCGGATTGCTGTAGAACAGTTCGGCCATGCGGTTGCGGTCCGCGCGCGGCGGCATGCCCTTCACCCCATTGATGTTGTAGACCGTCAGCGCGTTGGTCGTGCCGAGGTCGTACTCGTGCGGGGCGACGAAACCGAGGTTGGCCCAGCTTCCGTAGGTCACGTTCTGCCAGGTGTCGATCGTCTGGTTCCAAGTCACGGTGTTGCCGCCCGGACCGATGTAGGACCACACGTTCCAGTCGTTCCAGTTGTTGTTCAGGCGGTATTCCTGCGTCCACTTTCCGCCGAATTTGACGCTGGTGGGGAAGCGTTCGAAGTGGGGGACCGTCCACTTCGCGTTGAGCTGACCGTCCCAGAGCTCGGTGATGAACACGCGGCCCGAGTTGGTCACGCGGGTGCCGCCGTTGCGGTTGTTGGTGTCCTGAAAATTGCCGAGTTCGTACCAATCGGGACCGCTGAGCTGCCGGATGGTCCATTCGTAGGAATAGGGATTCTCGCGGGTGGCCTCCCAATCGCTGAAGATGAAGCCGCCTTCGGACTCGGCGAAACCCGACTCGAGGGCATCGTAGTCGTTGAAGGCCTTGGAGTAGGTGGCGGCGCCGTCGATCACCCAATTGTCGAGTTTGTACTCGAAGCGCGGGGAGATCGTGCGGGCGTAGGTCTTCTTGGCGGAGCTGCCGCCGCCGTTGAGGATGCGCGGCAGGTTGTTGTTGGAGGCGGTGGCCGTGCGGATCACGGTCATGTTGTCGTTCTGGATGACGGTCGAACGGCCGTTGTTGACGTTGTTGTTGTTATTGGCCGCGCGGAACGTGAAGTTGCGGTTCCAGAACTCGCCCTCGGTGCGGGTATAGATCGTATTGAGCGAGAGCACGAGACGGTCGGTCGCTTTGAAGTCGGCGGTGAAGGTCAGCGCGTCCTTGAAGATCCACTTGGGGCCGTCCTTGGTATTGATCTCGCGGATCACCATCGGTCGCGGATCGGCGGCCGTCGGCGACTTGTTGTAGCTGATGTTCATGTCGTACTGCTCGGTGTACGATTCGGCGTGCGAGACGCCGAGGAGGATGCCAAGGCGGCCCCCCATGAAGATGTCGGCGTATTCGAAGGAACCGTTCGGGCGCCACTTGTAGTTCTCCTTCTCGTCGGGTCCGAGACGCTTGCTCAGGCCGAACTCTTCGGCGTTGAAGTTGAGCGAAACGTTGTAGCTGAAGGTGCGTCCCTTGCGGTCGAAGGCGCGCCTGGTCTTCATGTTGATCGTGCCGGAGGGCGAGCTGGCCGGGGATTCGGGGCTGGTTGTGCGGCTGATCTCGATCGACTCGATCGAGGTGATCGCGAACGACTCGAAGCTCGTCGCGCGGCCGGCTTCGCCCGTGCGGTTGGCGTCGGCCGAAGCCATGCGCACGCCGTCAAACGAAACGCCCGTGTACTGGGCATCCATGCCGCCGAGGCGGGGACCGCGGGCCTCGGACTCGACGTAGTCGAGGTCCACGCCCGGCAGGTACTTCAGGAACTCGCCCACGTTGCCGTCCGTCACGTCGCCGAAGATGTCCGACGACACCGACGTCACGATGTCCATGTTGCGGCGCTGCTCCATGATCGCCTTTGCGTTGCCCTCGCGCTCCGAGGCCACGGTGAAGGCTTGCAGTTCGACGATGCCGTCCTGGCCGGCCCGGGCCGCCGTGCTCGTGATGTTGATCTCGCGCACCGCCGTCTGCCCGGCCGTCACCGTAAACGTCTCGTTCACCGTGTTGTAGCCAATATAGGTCACCGTAACGGTTACGCTGCCGGCCGGCACGTTGGCGAAGCGGAACGAACCGTCGCCCTCGGTGTAGGCAACGCGGTTGGTGCCCTCAATACGCACCTCCGCGTTGCGGGCGTACTCGCCGCGCGCCGGGTTGAAGACCCGGCCTTGGATCGTGCCCGTGGCGCTTTGCGCCTGAAGCGGTATAATTGTTAAGAGCCAAACGAGGGCGAAAGCGCCCATCTTCAGCCAATCAGGTAGTTTTTTCATGGGGTACAGGTTATTCATACTTATGATGTATTGGTGCAGGCCCTCCCCTGCGGAACCGTGACCGTGCACGTGCAGTTCGGCTCGATGCGAAGCGGGGGCGGGGTATGAATGCCAAGGGAACGTAAGCGATCCCCGGCGGACCGTGGTGTAGGATTCGGACTGGTGTCCGGCGAGGTTAATTTTGATTAGAGCGTAACCACCGAGGCTCCAAATGCGTCTTAGCAGCCCCGCTTTTTTTGCAGCGTTTTTCGGATTAGGAAAGGTTGCCGACAACCCGCATCTCCGTTGCGTAAGCGAGACATCGAGGACGAGGGGACGCAAAAAAGGCGCCGGCTCGAAAGCCGGCGCCTCGGGAAGGCAAACGTTGCGGGCGGACGTCGCTTAGAAGGTGCCCTTGACGCCGAACACCCAGTTGGCGCCGTACTCCTGCATGCGGCCGAGCACGCCGTCCTGGCCGTCGAGGCCGCCGTTCGGGAAGTCGTACCAGAGCACGGGCTGATTGAAGATATTGCGTCCCTGCACGTAGAGCGTGGCCCTGCGGGTGAGCTTGTAGTTGAGCGACAGGTCGAACTGCGTAATCGCGCGCTTGTAGCGCGTGCTGATGTCGCCTTCCGGCGAATCGTCACGCCAGACCATGCCGAGCGAACCGTTGAACTTGCCGTAGCTGTAGCCCAGGCGGGAGGTCAGGCGGTGCGGCGCCATGTTGTTGCGACGCAGGTTCGCGTACACGCGGGTGTAGGCGATATTCACGTTCGTGCCGCGGAACTTTTCCGGCAGGAAGCCCATGGTCTGATTGTAAACAACCTCCATGCTGCGGAATTGACGCTCCTCCTCACGGTTGAACCAGCTGCTGAATTCCCAGCCTGCATACTGCGGATCGGTGATGCCGGCCTCCTCGACGGTGCCGATGCGCTGGACGCGCAGGTTCTCGATGTTGTTCTGCGCGAAGGCGATTGAGGCCTGCCCGGGGGCGGTTCCGCGGAAGTAGTAGGCCAGGCGCGTCTGGAAGTTGTCCGAGTACTCGGGCAGCAGGTTCGCGTTGTTGGCCGTGATGCGCTCGATCTCCTCGTTGATGCGCCACAGACCGGTCAGACGGTCCGGCGGCGGACGGGAGATCGCCTTGTTGAAGCCGGCCTGCCACTCGAGGTCGGGGGTGATCTGGTACTTGAAGACCACCGCCGGGAACCAGTTGCGATACTTGTTCTCGCGGAGGGTCTTCGGCTTGGTGAAGTACTGGTAGTACAGGCCGTCGAAGGTGGTCGCTCGGGCGTTATTGACGTGCCACGTGTAGCCCTGCGCCTCCACTTCGGCGCGCGTGCGCGTATCGAACTCGCGCGACTGGAAGTCGGTTTCCTCCACGCGCACGCCGGCGCGCATGGTCAGCTGACGGGTCAGGCGGGTGTCGAACTGGATGTAACCGGCCGTCACGGTTTCACGAATGTCCTGCACGTTGGCCACGAAGGACTGCCAGAAGTTGTCCGGCGTCGCCGTGTGCACGAACCACTCGGGGTTGCTATGGAAGAGGTCGGCAATCCGGTTGCGGTCGGCGCGCGGCGGCATGCCCTTCACGCCGTTGATATTGTAGACCGTCAGCGCGTTGGTCGTGCCGAGATCGTACTCGTGAGGGGCGACAAAGCCGAGGTTGGCCCAGCTGCCGTAGGCGGTGTTCTGCCACGTGTTGATCGTCTG